>Ga0268298_10000405_pt1 | contig 55465 bp, 45 predicted proteins | sample WWTPWeurt_MetaG_FD_194462 | JGI IMG/M metagenome (GOLD analysis project Ga0268298, IMG submission 194462) | Activated sludge microbial communities from WWTP in Nijmegen, Gelderland, Netherland - WWTP Weurt | ecosystem: Engineered > WWTP > Aerobic digester > Activated sludge | place... | reverse complement strand
CGCCAAGCGCCAATTGAAACACAGCCAGCATCTCCGGGCCAAACCTGGCCCGAAAACCGGGCGGATACAGCCCGAGCAGCCAGCGGTAAATCCTGATTAAAAACTGGAGGGTGCGGTTGGTCTGCAACGTTCCTGTTCCCTTTACACTATATGTCGGACAACGACATATGAAGTATACAGAATAAACAAAGAAATGTCAATTGGAAATCTGTGGTGTCCATTTTGGGCAAAGCCCAAAATGGACACCACAACCCCAAATATGGACATTATCACGGATAATCTCAGAGAGGCTGCAGGTTCGGGGCTGAGCAGATTTTGGATTGCAGTATAATTAATCAAGTTCTTGCTCATTCCCCATCAGCCCCCCAGGAGAAAATATGAATAAACAGTCCAAGGTTTTGTTGGTCATATCCTTTGTGCTTGTTCTGATCAGTACGCTGGTCTCGGGCGCTGTCCAAACCAGTTTCGGCAGCGTGGATGTCAGGGAGATCTCGCTCGTCACCGAAGTAGGCACACTCACGGGCTACCTCCTCGTTCCCGATACGGCCACAAGCGATAACCCCGCGCCGGCTGTTGTCACCAGCCATGGCTATCTGAACAACCGTGAGATGCAGGACATCAACTATATTGAACTCTCACGCCGCGGCTATGTGGTCTTTGCCATGAACGCTTACAAACACGGCGATTCATCTGTGCCTGCGGCATCCTTTGCCGACAGCATCAACGTGCGCTCTGGCGGGATGACCGACGCGGTGGAATACCTTGCCAGCCTGCCCTTTGTGGATGCCAGCCGGATCGGCGTTACCGGTCACTCCATGGGCGGCGGATTTGCGAACACCACCGCGGCTTATTACACCGGCCTGGAAAGGGAAGCTCTGGCGAATGGAGCGAGTGCGGCGGATGCCAGGGCACTCAACAAGGTCGCCGCGGCTCTGCCGGTGGGCATGTATCCCTCGGAACTGGCCGCGAACCCCGATCTTACCGGCGGCAGCGGCTGCCTGTGTGACCTGGGCATCATTATGGGCAAATACGATGAGTTCTTCGCGGCAGGCGGCAGCAGCGGGCTGGAGCTCCTTTCGAGCGACCTGACGCTCAGCTTGCTGGCAGTCCAGACCGGGATCCAGCAAACCGGAGCGCTGGAGGAAGGCAAAGTCTATGCCAATCCGACCAATGGATTTACACTGGTTGTGTATAACCCGGGCGAAACGCATGCCCAAAACCATTTTTCGCTCCAATCCGCCGCCGAACTGGTCCGTTTCTTTGAGACAACCCTGCCCGCCCCGCAGCCGCTGCCGGCTGGCAGTCAGATTTGGTGGCTGAAGGAGCTCTTCAACCTGGTGGGGCTGGTGGGCTTTTTTATGTTCCTGGCGCCCTTCACAGACCTGCTGCTTTCGCTGACCTTCTTCCGTGAGCTGCGGACGGCCGGGGTTACACCAGTTCCAGCTCTGCAGCCCGGCAAAGAGCGCGGGCGCTTTGTCACTGCGCTGGTCCTGAATGTGGTTCTCTGCGTTGTACTGATCTTTCCCCTGATGATGGGGGGTTATTTACTCCTGACCAACCCAATCCTGCCACAGGAAACCACTGGCGGGATCGGGCTGTGGGCCGTTGGGTGCAGCCTGGTCGGTTTGCTGGCGATCCGGATTGGGTCCGGCAAATTTAAGGGGCGCGGCAAGGAATTTGGGGTCCGGCTGCCCTGGCGCATCTTTTGGAAAACAGCCCTCCTGGCAATTGCGGTGGTCAGCGGCGCTTTTGTTCTGCTCTTCCTGGCGGATTATTTTTATCAGGTGGATTTCCGGATCTGGTCGTTTGACCTGCGAGTCTTCAGCGCCAGCAAGATCTGGGTGGCGGTCAAATACCTGCCGTTTTATCTGGCATTCTTTGTGGTTAACGGAATAATGACCCGAGGAAACACCTTCGCCAACTGGAGTGAGCGCAAGCAGACCTGGATGTCGGTTTTGTTGAATATGGCGACCCCGGCGGTATTTCTGGTGGTCTCGTTCCTGCCGGTGCTGTTCTCTGGAGTTACTTTTTGGGGCCTGGTGCTGGGTTCGGGCGGGCTTCTGTCAGGCGCCGGCGCTCTCGTCCCGATCTTGATGATCCCCTTCCTGCCGATTTTGGGCATCGCCGGCTATCTCAATATCAAACTGTATCGGATGACCGGCAGCATCTGGCTGGCTGCCCTGCTGAATGCTTTGCTGATCACCATGATCACCGTGGCAAACACGTCGTTCAGCTTTCCGTATTGAGCGCCAACACCTGGATATAGGAAATTGGGGCTCACGCACCCCCACCAGTGGGGGTGCGTGAGCCTTTTTTATGCGATTTTTTGCCCACATTTGTGGGCAAAAAATCGCAATTTCATCATTGCTCCCGCCTCTTGAGGGGCGGGGTGGGGTGATCGGCGCACACACGAATTAGACAGTCAGGAGGTGCGTGAGCCCCAAACCCTTGTTTTGGGACAGCCCAAAACAAACGATCGATTTATTCTTAACAGCCTGCTAGATCTTCAGGAAAAAGCGCAGCGGGATGTGCAGGCGCTCGCGCCAGGCAGATTCGGTGTGCTCGGCGCCCACGAAACGCTGGCTCATCCACTCCACCCCGTTCCGGTAGCCGGATTTTTCCAGCCAGGCGTCCATGCGCATTTGGAAGGGCTCAATCGGGCCGTCGCTGGTCAGGGTGCCGTAATCGAAATAGTATTTGTGCAGTCCGGGCCGCGGCAGCGATTCGCAGAAGAAATCCACCAGGTCGTTTTCGCCGATCGGCCAGGGGATGGACAGGCAGCCCGCCCCGCCAAAGACCTGCGGGTATTCCACCAGGGCGTAGAGCGAGATCAGGGCGCCCATGCTGGAGCCCAGGCTGAAGGTGTGCTGCATGGTGGGCAGGGTGCGGTAGTTGGCGTCGATAAAGGGTTTGAGCTCGGTGACGATGAACTTGAGGTAAGCGTCTGAGAGATAATCGTCGCCGAAAGCTTTGGTCCAGGGTTTGCGCTGCAGGTATTTCTTGACCACCGGCAGGGCTTTTTGGGGCATATATTCATGCCAGCGCTTGGGGGTGTTCCAGATCCCGACCACAATCGCCCCGTGGTAATGCTCCTCATGCGCCAGGCAGGTCAGCAGCTCGTCCACACCCCAATCCACGCCCACATAGGCCAGGGCCGGGTCAAACAGGTTTTGGCCGTCGTGCATGTAGAGCACCGGGTAGCGCTCGGGGCTGGTGGGTTTGTAGCCCGGCGGCAGCCAGATGTCGATGTTGCGCGGCTCGATCCATTTGGAAGGGAAACTGGCGTGCCGTTTCAGGACGTCGGTCTTGTCGGAGAGGGGATAATCCATCGGGTTTTCAGCTCCAATCACACAAAAAGCGCAGGGGTAGATCCACCCTGGCCCGCCAGGCGCGTTCCGAATGGTCGGCGCCGGGGAATTTTCGCACCAGGCAGTCACGGCCCAGTTCATAACCATTCTTGACCAGCAGACTGTCCATCCGCAGCTGGTAAGGCTCGTAAAGCGAGTCGAGGGTCTGATCGCCAAAATCGAAATAGAGTTTGTGCTTGCCGGGTTTTGGCAGCACGGCCCCAAAATAGTCCACCAGATAGTCCTCGCCGGCGGGCCAGTGGGTGGAAACGCAGCCGGCCCGGCTAAAGACCTGCGGGTAGCAGCAGAGGGCGTAGAGCGAAATCAGCCCGCCCATGCTGGAGCCCATGACGGCGGTATGCCCGGCGTCGGGCAGGGTACGGTAGGTGCGGTCGATCAGCGGTTTGAGCTCTTCCACCAGGAAGCGCAAATAATTGTCTGAGACGCACATGCCGCTCGGGCAGCGCCCAGACAGGTTGTCGTGCATGTGTTCGCCGCCCATGGCCGCCCAGGGTTCCTGCGGCAGGTATTCGCACCAACGCTTATCGCTGTTCCAGATGCCGACCACAATCGGGGCCCGGATCTCGCCCTGGGCATCCAGGCTGGCGATGGCCTCATCCATGCCCCAATCCACCCCGGCGTAGGAATAGGCCGGGTCAAACAGGTTTTGGCCGTCGTGCATGTAGAGTACGGGGTAAGCCCGCCCCAGGTTTTGGGCGTAGCCCGGCGGCAGCCAGACATCCACATGCCGGGGTTGGACATACTGCGAAACGAAATCGGGGTGGCGCTCGATCTGGCCTGTGCCATCGGATAGGGGTATCAGCATCGTATCTCCTTGGGGCAAGCCCGCCTGATGGCCAGGACGAACTTGAATTAGGCCAATATTTTACCACCCCAAACCCCAAAAAAGAATTTGCAAGGTACCATCTTCATAAAGACGGGTTTTGGGTGTTTTTTGCGGGCGAAGCCCGCAAAAAACACCCAACTGCCCCGCAGATTAAGATGATACTTTTCAGGTGTATATTTTTGCTTCAGCAAAAATATACATCTGAAAAAAACTTCACTTATTCTTCGGAGGCTGTGCCGGCGCTGTCCACAGCGTTCACGATCGAGTTGAACAATTCCTGCAGCTTCGGGTTGGCTTTGAGCTGCGGCTGGATACCCGCCAGCAGGCTGCTGAGCGAGTTCTGGCCCTGTTCCTGCTGGGTGTACTGGGTCAGCGGGTTCTGAAGCTGGGAATACAGGCTGCTGTCTTCGCTCTCCGAGGACAGGCCGCCGCTTTCGGCTGCTTCGTCGAACTGGGAGGCAAAGCTGGATAGCATCTGGTTGACGGCCTGCGACTGCATGGAGACAGCCGCCAGCCGGAGCTGCCCGGCCGATTGGCGCATGGTCTCGTGGAATTTGGCCGGGTCGGTGGATTGGAGCTGGGCCATCTTGCTGAGGAATTCGGCCGGTTTGGAGATGTCGAAACGATCTGCGCCCAGCCCCGCCGCGGCGGAAGACTGGGTCTGGTCTGCCATCTGGGCCGTTATGGACTGGCTGATTTTGCTGACGGCCTCGGTTTGGCCGGCGTATACGGTTTTGGCGACACTCTGAATGTTCATCTGCACTCCTGTTGGATCGACCGCAGTTCGGGTAGGTTATTCTTGGTGTTTTTTGGGCGGCTGCGCCGCCCAAAAAACACCAAAAAATCTCTTATCCCGAGCTGAGGTTGGATTATGGTTCGGGTCTGATGTGCTTCACTGCGGAATCCATTCCATGAAGGCAGAACGACTGAGATATTCAGATTGTAGCACGCCGCGCATAAAAAGCCTGTAAAACCGGCAGAAGTTTCAGGTAAAGTTTGCCCGGTTAAAGATATCTATATGGCTGGCGAAGCCAGCCATATAGATATCTATTTAAAATGGCTTGCGGTAGCGTATGTTTTGGTGCAGCACCCGAAAACCGGCGCTGGTGTACAGATCACAGGCCCGGGTGCGGAACTCGGCCACGGTGCACAGGCGGATATCGACTGCGCCGCGCTCGCGCAGGGCCTGGAGGGCCAGCAGCAGCAGGGCCCGGGCCAGCCCCCGCCGCCGGTAGGCCGGGCGCACACTGACCTCAAAGACCTCGGCCTGGCCGGGGCCGGAGAGCAGCGAAAGCACCTGGCCCGCCACCCGCTCGCCATCCCAGGCCACCTGCCACAGACGGCGGTCGTGCTCCGTGCTGCTCAGGTCCAGCACATAGGCCTGAAGATCAAACCGGCTGCCAAAATGGCCGTCCGGGTATTCATCCTGATAAGAGTCGCGCACACTCTCGGCGATCTGGGCAAACTGATCGGGCGAGACCGGCTGGAGCACAAACCCGGCCGGAAGCGGAGGCAAAATCAGCTCGGCGGCCGGGTCGAGGCCCATTTCCAGCACCGTGTAGACGGGGGAATAGCCCTGGGCCAGCAGGAGGGACTGGGCCTCCAGCTCCAGGCTGCTGGCGTTGGCGGCAAATTCCGCCTTTTGGTGCGGGTGCTCGGCCTCCGCCAGACGGCGGCTGCGGTCTTCGCCGAAGCGCAGCAGGGCCCGGCCCAGGCCGCGGCCGCGCCACTCGGGCAGCACCCAGCCCAGGTTCAGGTAGACCCAGGTTTCGTCGGCTTCCTGCCAGGATTCCAGGTTGGTGTAAGCCACGGTCTGCCCGTCGATTTCGGCCAGCAGGCGGTGGTTGGTGTGCGGGGAGGTTTCAACCGCCGCCAGCAGGCTCTGAAGATTGGCCAGGGTGGGCGGCGACTGGGTCAGCGAGCCCGGCTCCAGCCGGTCGCTCTGGATGCGGGTCTGGTAGATCGCCCAGAGGGCCGGAGCATCCTGCGGACCGCCGGCAAAGCGGAAGGCCAGCCCGGGGATCTGGGGCGCGTCGGGCAGCAACAGATAAGCCGGCGGGGCATGGCGCTGGTAGAGCAGCTCCAGGGCGGCATGGTCCAAAAAGCCCTGACTGGCGGCCCGCTCGCCGATCTTGTGCCCGGCAAAGACCACCGCCTTGCGGAGCGCCGTCAGCGGGTCCTGCCCAAGCCCATAGGCATGCACAAATGACGCCAGGAGCGCATCGCCAGCCCCCACCGTACTGACCACCGGCCGCGAGGCCGCCGCCGGGACATGCGCCATCTGGCCCTGCTTGCGGTCCAGCAGCAGCGCACCCTGGCTGCCCAGGCCGATCACCACCAGGGGCGTGCCAAAGCGGGCCTGCACCTGGCTGGCCCACTGCTGCGGAGAGCTGGGAATCTGCTCGTGACTCATGAATAAGATATCGGCAGATTTCATAAAATCTTGATTGTATTCATCATCCAGGCTGCGAATTGCCTGGACATCGCAGGCAACCGGCACCCCCCGGGCCCGAGCCAGGGCCAAAAGCGGGCGGGCATAGTTGATGTTGGTGATGATCGCCAGCCGGCAGCCATCCAACAGACCTTCAAACACCTCGGGCGGGTAGGTCTGGGTCTGCAGGTCTTTGAGATCGGTATGGATCTGGCGGCGGCCCTGCGGGTCGTAGAGGACCACCGACTGGGGCGAGTGCTCCAGGCAGCGGATGACCGCCGGCGAATCGAGGCCGCTCTCTGCCAGGGTCTGCTGGATGAGCAGGCCGGGCGGGTCGCTGGCGACCAGAGTGGCAAAGCGCACTGGCAGCAGGCCCGCCTCCGAAGGCCCATCCGACCCGCGGCTCAGGGTCTGGAGCGCTTTGGCCAGGTTGTAGCCAACCCCCGAAACCCGGCTGCTGATCCCGTGAAACGGGTAGCGGACGGGGAAATAGTCCAGCGGGAAGCCATCCACCTGCAGGGTGGTTTCGAGGTTGATGCTGCCGACGACGACAACGCAGGCGGACATAGGCTGACTTAAATAAAGTTGGTTATTGGGCGGGAAACACCCAATAACCAACCTTCTATTTGGATAACTTGATGATCACATCGGTCGGCAGGGCCAGCTTGGCCTCAATTTCCACCGCTTTGATGATCGCCACCGGCACAGGGCAGGCGGCATGGGTGCAGTATTGAATGCCGGCGTTGATGATGGTCGGCATGTTTTTGCGGAATGAAATCTCTTTAAAGGGGTTGACTTCGGTCAGCTCGGCGGCCATTTTTTTGATGGCCTTGCAATCGCTCTCAATTGCCAGCTTGCACACCTGCCCGTCCATGGCGGCTTCCACCGTTGTCAGATAGCCGCAGTTACCAGCCATAACTTCTGCTCGCGCCATATTACCTCCATAAAATTGGGTATAGGATATCATCTCAATAAAGTGGGGGTTTGGGTGTTTTTCGAGGGCTTCGCCCACAAAAAACACCCAACTTCCCCCGGCTTATTGAGATGATACGGTACATGGTTATTGTTTGGGCAGCTGCGCTGTCCAAACAATAACCGTATATCCGTGTAATTTTACACCTTAAATCGAATTGTCCAGCAAGTCCCATCCTGCGAATTGAGATCAATTTTACCCCCGAGCTGGCGTTCGCCCAGCAGGTGCACCAAGTGCAGGCCCATCGTATCCAGGCGCTCCAGGTCGATCTCTTCGGAGAGGCCGCTGCCGTTGTCGGCTACGGTCAGCTCCACCTCACCCTCGGCTGGCTGAGTCAGGCGGACAAGGATCTCGGCCCGGCGCTGGTCCGTAAAGGCAAAGCGGAGGGCGTTGGAGATCAGCTCATGCAGGATCAGGCTGCAGGGGATGACGGTCTTGGCCTCCACGGGAAGTGAGGCGGTCAGATCAAACTTCAGGGTGGCGTGCGGGGCCTCGGACTGCCAGCTGCGGTAAACCAGAAAGCTGATTTCTTTGACGATCTCATTCAAGTCGAGCCGGGTAATATCCCTGGCGCGGTAAAATTTTTCCTGCACCAGGGCCATCGTGCGCACCCGCACCTCGGCGCTGCGCAGCACCATGCGGGTGGGCAGGTCTTCGATCCGGTTGGCCTGCATATAGAGCAGGTTGCAAATGGTCGCCAGGTTGTTGTTGGTCTGGTGATAGACTTCGCGCAGCAGGTTCTCGCGCCCCTTCAGGGCAGTCAGCCCGGCCTGGGCCTGCTGTTGGCGTTCAACTTCCAGCTGCTCCAGATCAGCGATACGCTGCAAAAGCAGTTTGTTTTCTTCCACGAGCTGGTCGTTTGTTTTTGGGTTGTCGCTCATTGTGTTATCGCTGTTGTTCGAATGAATTTACCGAGTAAGGGTTGAAGTACAAGCTCCCCAGACTTGCTAATTCATTCATTATAAAGAAACTTACAAAACTGTCAGTAATAATTCCATAAAAAAGAGCTAAATTCGCTCGGCGTCGGAAGGTAGGGGTTTCACTCCCCGTCGTTTCAATTCCTAAACGAAGGTGCAGCTCACCCCATTGAATTTGATGGTAATCGCCTTCGACCCGAGGTGAGCCGCACCTCATGGGAAGCCGCGCCCACCCGAGAGGTGCGGCTCACTTCATCCCGCCAGGAAGGGCACGAACCCATGCACAAAGTGAGCTGCACCTTCTATTCTGCGACCGAATTCAATTTAACCGCTAAGGCGCGGAGAACGCCAAGAAAATTCATCTATTAAAACGCAAAGCCGCCAGGGATGAAAGGCGCGAAGATTTTTTTAAATCTTCGCGAAACTTTGCGGGTCTTGGCGTACCTGGCGGTTCAAATCCCTCACCCTCACTCCCCGCCCCTGATCGGGACCAGCACCTGGCAGAAAAAGCCATCCTGGCTGCCAAAGGTTACCTTGCCGCCCAGCTGGTGCTCGCCGAGGGCGATCACCGTTTGCAGGCCCAGGCTGGCATGGTTCTTGCGCGGGTCAAAGCCGGGCGGCAGGCCAACCCCATTATCCGCCACCCGCAGGCACAGCTCGCCGGGCGCTGGCTGGCTCAGGCTCAGCCGGATCTCCCCGCTGCGTCCGTTGGGAAAGGCGTATTTATAGGCGTTGGTGAGCAGTTCATTGATGATCAGCCCGCACGGGATCGCCAGATCAACCGGCGCATGGACAGCCTCCAGGTCAAAGGTCACCTGGACCTGGTCTGCTGCGATGGAGAAGCTCTCAGCAATCAGCCCGGCCAGCTCATACAGGTAATCCTCCAGGTCGACCTGAGTCAGATTTTTGGATTGGTAGAGCTTTTTGTGCACCAGGGCCATCGATTGGATTTTGTTTTCCAACTCTTGGAGCATGGCGCGCACGGCTGGAACCTGCAGGCTTCCAGCCTCCAGGCTGGAAGCCTGCAGCTCGATCATCGAAACGACCACCTGCAGGTTGTTCTTGGTGCGGTGGTAGAGCTCACGCAGGAGGGCCTCTTTTTCGGCGACCATGCCCTGCAGCCCGGCTTCGGCTTCTTTGCGAGCGCTGATATCATAGATCGCCCCGATAAAGCCGCTCTCACGGCCCTTGACAGCGTCCAAACGGATCGCAGCCCCAAACAGCCAAACCAGTTTGCCATCCGGGTGCTGGCAGCGGTATTCAAACCCCTGTTCGCCGGCCGAAGCGAGCATCGAAAGGGCCACATGTTCCAGCCGGGGCAGATCCTCGCCAAAAACATGCTCCGACCAGAGCTGGTTCAGGGCGCATTCACAGGGGATGCCGGTCAGTTCGCACCAGCGCCGGTTGACATACGTGATCGATCCGTGCCGGTCGAGCATAAAAATGCCCACCGGGGCAACCTGGGCCAGCAGGCGAAAACGTTCCTCGCTGCGGGCGAGCTGCTCTTCGATCTGTTTGCGCCGGGCAATTTCCCAGGCCAGGTCGGCCAGGCTGGAGACAACCCCAACATCATCGCTGGTGTACAGACCGGGCTTATTGCCCACCCCCATAATCGCCTCAATCCGCTCGCCAGCCAGCACAGGCACAACCAGCTCACGGATGACCGGCGCATGGCCAGCGGGCAGCCCTTTGCGGTGCGGCAGGGCGGCATAATCGTTGTGGATCACCGGTTTTCGCTCGGCCACACAGTCCACCCAGACGCCGGCCTGAGCGATGGGGTAATGCTGGCCGCGGCCGTCGATGGTGCAGATGTTGTTGAGGGTGTTGCTGGACCACATTTGCAAAACCAGGTTTTGCTGATCTGGCTCGACAAAGTGGAAGAAACCGATCTGGCTGCCGGTCAGGAGTTCGGCTTCATCCAGGGCGGCCTGCAAAAACTGCTCCAGGGTGTGGCTGGCGGCAAACTGCAGCAGGCGCAGACGGGTGCGCTCAATATCGGCGCGGTGCTTCTCTTTGGTAAAGTCTTTCACCAGGGCGACCACCCCGATAAACTGGCCCCCGGCCTCGTGCAGCAGCGGGGTCATGGTGATGCTGGCCCAGATCGGGTGCCCATCGGCGTGCTGAAAACGCAGTTCAGATTGGGATGCCTGCCCGGCACGGCACAGGCTGATTTCGCGCTCAAAAGCCAGGGCATCGTCTGGATACCAGAAGGAAAACACAGGGCTGGACATCAGCCGCTCGATCGGATACCCCAACATGGCGGCCATACTCGGGTTGACATAGGTGGTGTGAAAATCCCCATCAACAATCCAGACGCCATCCAGGATCTTTTCAAACAGATCGCCGATGGCGAAATTGGGAATATTCAGAACCGGACCGACGTGGTTCATACATCACTTCACATTCTGACCAAAAAACATCCTCCGTAACAGGGTTGTAAGGTGCGTTGGTTATTAATAGTATAACGAAAATAAAGTGAAAGGGCCGTAAAAACGACCTGAGAACTATTTCACAGAGTTAAATAAAACGGAGGTTTTGGTCGCAAAGCGACCAAAACCTCCGTTTTATATCGATGGATTAGCGCTTGACTTTGCGCCAGACCAGCAGGCTGCTGGCGGCGGCGGCCAGCGCCAGCAGAATGAGCAGGACCGCCAGGCTGGCAGATTGCTGCCCGGCCGCCATTTGCAGCAGCCGCAGGCTGTTCGGGCCAACATTGTAGCCCACCGCCCACTCCGAGAAGTGATTTAGGTTTGAGATGTAGACATAGTTTGTAGTTGAGCCTGCACTCGAACAACTCCAACCGGTGGCCCCGCTGCCGGTATAGTAGCAGACCGAGGGATTGGTGGTTGTGGTTATGGGCAGGTAGAACGAGTAGAAGCAGCCCTGGCAGCCGCCAGTTACTGTCCAGTATTGGTTGTACCCAACGCCTGAATTTAAAATACCGGCCTTGTTGGGTGAAGAGTTCTCGGTGCGGGTCAGGCTGAAACCAGTGATTGCACCGGCCGTCAAATCCACCTTTGTATTGGAGAGGGGGAAGGTCGTAATGCCAGAGGCCAGGTTCGAGCGCGTTTCGACCGTGACAGCCCCTAAAGCGCGGGTGATGGTCCCGGTTACCGTCAGGGGGGCCGAGGCATGCACGCCAACGGTGTTGCTGATCATCAGGTTGTAGAAGGTTGGGGTGCCAACGATGGTCTGAATGGCATTGCCGGTCAGGTAAACCACCGAGCCTGTGCCCAGGTTGACCATCCCCGACATATCGACCGTCGGGCCAGAAATGGTGACGGATTTGTTGCTCTGAATGACCGAAGTGGCCGCCACAGAGACCGAGCCAATCTCGATGCTCCCGCCGCCGGTGATGGTCTGGAGCCCGATGCCGCCCAGGGTTACCGGAGAGTTCAAGAGGAGCGTACCATCAATGTTAATGCTGGGGCCGGCGCAGGTGAGGGGCATGTCGCTGGTCAGGGAGGTGGCTGGGTCCACTGAGATGGAGTAAACGTTCACATTACCCGAACCGCTCAGGGTTTGGGCGCCAGCGCCGCCCAGGGTCAGCGCCCCGCCGGTCAGGTTCAGGTCGCCGTTAATCGTCAGGTCTGCCCCGTTGACGGTCAAGTCCATGGCAGAGTTGATGGTGGCGGTAGACGAAATGACGACCGAGGAAAGCGTGACAGCGCCGCTGCCGGTGAGCGTCTGGGTGCCATTGACGCCCAGGGTAACCGAGCCGCCGGTCATGTTCAAATTTCCATCAACGTCGACATTTGTCCCGCTGATCAGCAGCAGGCCGACCGGGTTCAGATTCAGGGTGGTGCCAGTCTGGATCCCCACCGAGGGTATGATTACATCCCCGCTGCCGCTGACAGTTACAGCGCCGGGGTAAGTCAGACTGATCACACTGGCAGGATTGGTGAATTCAAGACTGCCGTTGTTGGTCAGCGAATTACCACTGATGGTGATGGAGCTGCCGCTTTTCACAATGGAGGTGGACAGGATATTGAAAGAATTGACTTTGATGGCGCCGCTGCCGCTGACGGTTTGGGTGCCGACGGCGCCCATGGTTAAGGACTGATTTAAGGTAATGTCGCCATCCGCGATAATCACGGAACCATTCACGTTCAGGGGCATCATGCTCACAAGAGAGGAAGTATTAAGGACATGGATGGAATTGACGGCGACATTCCCCGAGCCGCTCAGGGTTTGGGTGCCTGTGCCGCCCATGGTCAGCGTCCCGCCGGTCAGGTTCAAGTCGCCGTTCACCTTCAGGTCCGGCCCGTTGACAGACAGGTCCATGGCTGTGTTGATGGTGGCGGTCGACGAGACAACGACCGAGTTCAGAGCGACAGTGCCTGCGCCGGTGAGGGACTGGGTGCCGTTGACGCCCAGGGTCAGCGTGCCGCTGGGCATGCTCAAACTGCCATCGACATTGACATTGGTACCCCTTACCACCACCGATCCGGCTGTGTTGAGGTTCAGGTCAGCGCCGGGGTTGACATCAATCGCCCCCACGGCAATGCTCCCGCTGCCGCTGACGGTTTGAGTGCCTGTGCCGTCAAAGGTGATGACGCTGGTCGGGTCGGCATCCACCAGGCCATCCACTTGCATTGTACTGCCCGTAATGATGGGGGTGCTGGTTCCAAGGTGCAGGGTTTGGCCGGCGGCCAAATAGACATTGTCCAGGGTGGGGCTGCCGGTGAGGGTGGTTTCAGTGCCAAAGACCGTGCGGTTCGAACCAAGGCCAAACTGGTTGCCGCTGCGCGTATAGGTGAAACCATTGGCCTGGTCCAGATAGGCCCCTTCGTCGTAATAGGCATGGATTAATACGACATTTTCGTTGGCTGTGGGCGAAAAAGCGGGAGCAGCGGTGTAAAAACCGACGCTGTCATCCCAGAAGATACTCGAAGGTTTGGCAGACATGCTCCAGTTGGCGCCATCGGCATAGCTGGTGCTTTCACCGCCGATCCAGGTGGTGAATGCTGCTGAGAAGGTCCAGGCGCTGAGTGGGTCGCCTGCAACGAGCGCGCCGTGCAGGTTGTTGGCGGTGACGTCATAAACGATGTCTTGATCGGCAGCGTTGACCTGGTCAAAACGGTAATAGGCCACCAGACCGCTCTCAGAGCCGGAAAGGGTGGTGAGCATATTGGCGCGCACCTGGTCGGCGGTACGGGCGGTGTTCCAGATGCGCACCTCATCGATTTGGCCGTTCCACATGCGCGTCAGCCCGCCGCTCATAAAGTCGGCGCCAATTACCAGATCGTCGGAATTGGCGACCGGGACATAACTGCCAGCGCTTAAAGTCTGTGGAAGGCCGTTCAGATACAGGGTATAAGCGCCGTTGTCATAAACGGCGGCAACATGGTTCCATTGATTGGCTACCAGCACATCGTCGGCGGTCATCCGGCCGTTGAATTCAAGGCCGGCAGAATTGCCAGTACTCAGCAGGCGCAGCATGGGACCGTTGGTGCCTGGGTTTTGGTACTTGCTGATAATCCCGGCTGAGGGGGCAAAAGCGTAGGGCTCGACCCAGGCTTCCCAGGTATAGGCGGAACTTACATCCAGTGCGGCGTTATCGGGGATGGCAACCCGGTCATCTGCGGCATCAAAAATATAGGCGTACCGCGACCCGCCAAGCGCCCCCGAAGCACGCCAGGCCACATCGCCGTTGAGTGTGCCGCCATGGGCGTTACCGCTGTTATCGGTCAGGGCGGAGCCAGAGCCATTGCTCATGCTGTAAAGAGCCACCAGGCCGATGCCAGCCGGGGCGCTGCGGTACATATTGGCGCGAATTTCTGCCGGGGTGCGGGCGGTATTCCAGACCCGGACTTCATCCATCTGTCCGTTGAAATAGCGGGTGCCAAAATCCACACCCAGGCGCAGGGGGTCCGCATTGGCAGAAACGCTCATAGCGGTTCCAGTGAGGGTTTTACTGACGCCATTGATGTACAACGAGCGGACGCCGTTGTCGTTCACAGCGGCAATGTGGTACCAGCCTTTCGCAACCAACTGGCTGCCTGTGGTGGACATCTCGTCAAAGGTGAGCCCCCAATTGCCGGGAGTACCGCTCAGGCGTAAAAAGTAGCCGTTGGAGCCGCCGGTCTGGTATTTGCTGATGATGCCTGCACTGTCTGAAAACGAGCGCACCATGATCCAGGTTTCGAGGGTATAGGTATTGGTCAGGTCCAGGCTGGCAGCATCGGCAATCTCCACATAATCGCCGGTACCGTCAAAGGTCAGGGCAGTCGCGCCGGCCGGGGAAATGGGCGCCAGTGGGGGGAGCGGCTTCTGGGCTGGCCCTGCCTTTTGGGCAGGCCCTGCCTGCTGGGCTGCAGCCGCCGGTTGGATTGCTTCCACCTGCGGAGCAAGCGCCTGCGGATTTGAGCTGGGGTTCTGAGCCCAATTGTACGCTGCAAGGGCAGCGCTTTCAGGGCTGAGCAGCAAGGAAAGAACAATAACAAGGATCAAAAAATATACAGGGATACGCGACATCAATTCCTCCATTCGTTACAAAAAAGTTTCACTGCCGGGCTGGCAGATAACAATCGGGTCGGGAATGATATTTATAAAGGGGGGCTTTGGATTTTTCCAAAAAGGCGAGTTATCGCGTCCCAGGGTCTTGCAGGTGGCACAGGATACCGTTAAATTCCTACAATGCCTTGCATCAATTGATTATTTATTAAAAAGATGCAGCGGTCAATAAAAACTGAGTAAAAAAATCACTTTTTCTCAAAACCGGTGTTTTGGGTGTTCAGATCCTCAGGCGTGGCTCACGGGAACGACAGAATCACTGAAAGGATGAATTTACTGAGGCCACTGAAAGATGCCCTCCGCAAGAACGGGATTATTCAGTGGTCTGTCAAGCATCAATCTATGGTTTGTTTTGGGCGTAAAGCGCCCAAAACAAACCATAGAATCATCTTTGACACAACATTCAGTGGATTCAGTATTTTTCAGTGCCTCAGTGGTTCTATCATCTTCGCGGGCCTGATAGAAGGCGCAAAGGATTTTTAAAATCTTCGCGAAACTTTGCGGTCCTTGGCGTGCTTCGCGGTTCAAATCCTTCCCTTTCCTGATCGAAATTACAGCGCTTTTTCCCGCCGGGGACGCCGGGGTTGAAACCCCTGGCTCAGTTCGTGGAAGTCCTGCGATGGGTACATCGCGGCGATGTACCCATCGCAGGACTGGGGAATTCAGGTTCTGAGACAGGGGTTTATGAATTATAGAAATTAACGCCGTAAACTCTGCTAAGCATACCCGTACCTGGGATGCCGCATTCGATCCAGCGATGCAAAACTCATCCGGCGACTGAAGTCGCAGCGACGATTACATAAGCCTGCCGATGAGTACATCGGGGGGTGAGTACACCGGCCCCAGGCTGATCAGGTCATGGGGGCTCCCGCCTTCAGTCGCCCAAGAAGTGGCGATTAGTGGATGAAAGAGTTTTACGGCAATAAATATTTAAACTTCATCAACCCCGGCCGATTTCGCCTCTCCCCCGCCAAAAGGCTGCCAGACTCAGCAGAACAAATGCAATACTCGACCAAAACAAGACATCCAGAAAAAATTCATACGTCCAAAACTGCCAACCCAGTTGAGGCTGTGAGGTAAAGAGAATTTTCAAAAGACCAGAATTTTTAAAGGGCTGGAGTGGAGCATAATCGAAACCGCCTGAGCCGAGCAAAAAACTGAACGGGAAGCCAAAGAAGAAAGCGATCGGCGACTCGCAGCACCAGCCGATGTTCGACAAATAGTGCAAAAAAAGTGTACTCGCCAGGGCCGCCAAAACGCCAGACAGAAAAACCAACCCGGCGGGCGGGAAAAAAGCACCCCAACTGCGCTTATGATCAAAAAACCAGACCACGAAACAACTGGCAACAGCGGCAGCGCAGAACAGGAGCACCCTTGCCCATGAGGCCTGGTGCTCGATCGGATAATTTCCGCCGGGCACCCGGTTGGAGATGGACTGCAGCTCATTCAGCAGGATGCCAGCCGCAAACAAGGCATGGATAATTCCAAGCAGCCAATATGGTTTGATGTCTTTAAAACTGAATTGATCCATGGCGAAGACACTCCAGAAGGCAGGCTTTCTTTGGGCCGCACCACCCGGCTGGCGCGGGGTATGAGCATTATACACCTTGCGATGGGTGCATCGCGGCGACTGAAGTCGCAGCGACGATTACATAAGCCTGCCGATGAGTACATCGGGGGGTGAGTACACCGGCCCCAGGCTCAGGATGCCATGCGATCTGTCCTCAGCCGGCGCAGGCCGGCTTTGCAAGCCTTGCTGCGACTTCAGTCGCCAGCACGGCACTCCGACTTCCCCTTCCAAATTGAAGGTGCAGCTCACCTCATAGAATTTGATGGCAATCGACTTCGGCCCCAGGTGAGCCGCACCTCACGGGTGGTGAGGCTTACCGCGAGGTGTAATCACCTCCGAGGTGTAATCACCTCCGAGGTGTAACCACCTCCAAGGTGCGGCTCACGGGAACTACAGAATCACTGAAAGGATGAATTAACTGAATCCACTGAAAGATGCCCTCCGCAAGAACGGGATTATTCAGTGGTCTGTCAAGCATCAATCTATGGTTTGTTTTGGGCGCTTTACGCCCAAAACAAACCATAGAATCATCTTTGACACAACATTCAGTGGATTCAATATTTCTCAGTGCCTCAGTGGTTCTATGATCTTCGCGGGCCTGATAGAAGGCGCAAAGGATTTTTAAAATCTTTGCGAAACTTTGCGGTCCTTGGCGTGCTTCGCGGTTCAAATCCTTCCCTTTCCTGATCGAAATTACAGCGCTTTTTCCCGCCGGAGCCGCCGGGGATAAATTCCTCAGCCCCACGCCTACCGCATCAGCGCCGCCAGGAAGACCCGGTGGAGCGGGGGCAGGTCGGACGTGCAGGTCAGGCCGTCACAGGTGAAGACGATGGTGCCGTAAAGATCGGTGCGCAGGGTGCGGGCGCCGGAGGCGCTCAGGCGGTTGAGGGTTTCGGGGGCGGGGTGGCCGTAGCTGTTGGGACCGACCGGGATGACGGCAAACCTGGGCGCGACCTGGGCTAAAAAGGCGCTGCTGGAGCTGGAGCTGCTGCCGTGGTGGGCCACTTTTAAGATTTCGGCCGCCAGCGGCGTGCCGCGTCCCATCACGGCAGCCTCGATGGCGCTGCTGATGTCGCCGGTGAAGAGGAAGCGGTTCTGGTCATAAACCAGCAAGACCACCACGGAGGTGTCGTTGGAGGCCGGGTTGAGCAGCCCGGGAGCGGGGTTGAGGACGTAGGCGGTGGTCATGCCCCAGGTATACGAAATGGGAAACTGGGCGCTGACCAGGGGCAGGCCCTGGCCGGCGGCAGCCGCGGCGAAGTTGTTCCAGGTGGCCGTGTCGCCGGGGTAGCCGCTGTAGAGCACCGAGCGCACGGGGATATCGGCCAGGCCGAGCACCTCGATCAGACCGCCGATGTGGTCGGCGTCGGCGTGGGTCGCCAGCATCACGTCGATGTCATCCACCGGCAGGGCTCGCAAATAGGCCGTCACTGCCGCCCCTGCGGCCGGCTTGCCGCCGTCGATCAGGATGTCGAAACCGGCGGCGTCTTGAATCAGGATCGAATCGCCCTGGCCCACATCGATGAAGCTGACCGTCAGGGTGCTGCCGGTGGCCTCGCTGGCGCTGGGGCTGAAGACCAGTAATGCGAACCCGAGAGCCAGGATGATCAGGCGCAGCGCTGCCAGGGAGCGTTTGGTGAGGTTCACTCCGGGCATCTCCATTTTGGCCGCGCTCAGGGGGAGCATTATTTGGTCATCCACAGGGTGGAACTGGCGGACCAGGCGACGGGTACCGCATTATCCAGCACCCTGGAAATTTCTTCCGTGGCGGTGTTCAGCAAATGCAGGTTACCCTCAGGTTGATCACTGAAGGCAATCCATTTTCCGTCCGGCGACCAAACCAGGGTCGGAACGTTGTACACCAGCCCTGGCAGTGGGCAGCGAAAAACGTAGTCAGCCACCCGGGTATCATACAGGTAAAGCATCGCCGCTTGAGATGTATCTACAAAAGCGAGATACCGTCCATCTGGCGACCATTTTAGTTCGCCGGGGGTTATTTCCGAAAATGAATATGGGCTGTGAACGATATCGACTGCTGCGCCCACTCTGGAAATCAGGAAGAGACGCCGGTCTCTTTGTTCCACATAAAAGATATTGACAACGGCAGCGGCAGCACCGTCTGGCGACCAGGAAATTTCGGTCCCATAGGGGGTGACCATATCTTCGGCAGTCCAAATTATTTGATCCCGATCCAGGTCGCTCAAGACAAGCCCGTCTGAGCCCAGATCGTACACGGCCCGGCTCAAATCGGGTGAAATTCCCACCGGATGGATTCCGGCATAACCCGGGATAATCTCCGGTATATCCGGCAAGTTGTTGAGGATGCCTTCATCCCACTGACCTGTGAACGGGTTGAAAATCTTGGGCAAAGAGGCGATTGCACCTTGCCCACCTGCGCTGGCTGCACCAAGGTTCATATATAAAAGATCATTATTGATCCACTTGCCGAACGTATCGAAAAATTGGTATCCCTGGCAGCAGCAGCACTTGCTTTGTAATTCCTCTTCAAACCTGCTGGGATCCACCCTTTGTTCAATTCGTTTTCCATCCGCCGCCAGGAGGATGATCTGCGGCTTGCTGAATTTTTTGGCTGGATCCAAATCGGTGATCTTGGGAGCATATGCCAGCCAATTGCCATCGGGTGAAATTCCAAAGAACACGACTTCGTGCTCCGAATCAATAATTCCCTGCTGATACCTTGTTCCCCCAAGTGTAAAAAGTCCGTTATACGTGCTTTTCTGGTAAATGATTGTGCCGCTGATCTCGCCGGGTTTTGTGGGTAAAACCTGTCCAGCCCCAGCGCAAATCCGCACTGGATTGTCCTGGTCTGGTAATGGCGTTGGAGTTTTGGTGGGCCGCGCTGTAGACGTGGGCGTTGGGGTCAGGGGAGTTGGCGTGGCAGTAGGAACAGGGGTGCTGGTGGGGATGGCTTTGGTGGGCGGAGGGCTTTGTGTTTCAAGCTGCGCCTGGGTGCTGGGGCCTGGCGTGGAGCATCCCCAGGATGCCAGACAGATTAACGACAGCAGGATACGGGTAATTTTGGAAATTTTCACTGCTATACACCTTTTACAAAAAATAGGGAACGAATTAAGAAATTTCAAACCACATCTTCTGTATCTCCCAAATTCAATGGGATGGATAAAGCCTTTCCAAAGAACTTATCAATCAGAGCCTGATTAATCTTTTTTGAAATTACTGCATTGTGTTTTACGGCTTTATAAAATTCCTCAGAGAGATTGAAAATGTGCAGTCTTTTTTCAAACACATTTTGGACCTCAACATTAGCAGAAAATTCATATGTCTCGTCGCCAATTTTTACTGAGAATGAGGTCCTACAGTCCTTAAATTCATTCATAAAGAGAAGATTTACTTGCATCGGCCGTTTTATATTCCTATCTTATTTTGTTTATCCTGGATGTAGAAAGCTTATGGGTAAAAAGCCTTTGAAGATAAATCAAAACAGGCCTGTTGGGGGCTGCCTGTCAGCAGTTTCTGGAAATTTTCAATCGTCAAGGTGCTGACAGTGGTCAAATCCAGGCCAGGGTAAGGGCCATTTTCTGGATTTTCTCCAAACCAGATGCGCCCGCCTGAAAAAGCATCCTGCGCTGGGCAGATATGGACAAGCGTCCCATTGTCCCTGACTGGCGCTCTCTGATAAAAAATGGCCATATGAACTTCTTCAAAATATATCGTCATATCATACCAGGCAGTACCCTCAGGATAACCCGGCTCGTGAGGGTATTCCAGCGTGAATTGAATGGCAGAAGGGCTGCCCAATTGGGTGAGAAGTGCATTCGGCGAATAGGAAGGCCAGGCTTCAGACCACGGAATTTCTTGTAGAAAATCGAATGTCACATAAAAACTCTGGATTTTGTCGTTCAAAACAGGTAAAGCTGGGCTAAATGTTAGTAAATTTTTATAGGTCACTGTTGCCGAATAATTATCCATACCTTTCTCGTTTGACGATCGATACAAAGGCTCTCTTAATTGAGCAAACATAATTTGGGCCTCCGCCAGCTTCGTCTCGCCAGGCCTGATGCCCCAAAACTCGTCCGGTGGAAATCCGCCATTGGTTTTCATAAGCTCATTCAGTTTTTCAGCGGCCTTCTCTTCTGAGAAACGCGGAACTGGCGTTTCTGTTGCAGTGGGCAATGGCGTTGGGGTTTTAGTGGGCCGAGCTGTAGACGTGGGGGTTGGGGTTGGGGGAGTTGGCGTGGCAGTAGGAACAGGGGTGCTGGTGGGGATGGCTTTGGTGGGCGGCGGGCTTTGTGTTTCAAGCTGCGCCTGGGCGCTGGGGCCTGGCGTGGAGCATCCCCATGCTGCCAGACAGATTAGCAGCAAGTAAATGATATTTGTTATCATGGTCATTCCAGAATCGCCTCCCCGGGTGAAATCCTTCTGGAAGTTGGGCTGATTCAACTTCGCAGAGGTGTTTCTATCCTATCCCAAACCGGTGGGTTCGTCAACGGGCGGAGGCTGCACCAATGTGTCATTGCGATGAGGACGTACTCGTCCGAAGAAGCAATCTCAGCTTTGCGTCTTCCCAGATTGCCACACCCGGTGAGTACACGCCGGAGCGTACTCCGGGGTTCGCAATGACAACCGTTTCAGCCGTTTGCAGTTTCTTAGTTGCCAGTTTAATCACTGGCGTGGAAATCTCTGAGTAGCCATAACAGAGATTGCCACACGCCGGTGGATACACCGGGGGTTCAAAAGGACAGTTACTCAGGTAATCTGGCCTCAAGAGGCGCCCGTGGCTGCATTTTGCAGGTCAATTCTGCATCTTTTTCTATAAAAGCGCCGCAGCGTGCGGCGGCTTTTTCGGTTTGGAGGATTGTGGCTTTGTCAGGCTGGCTGAAAAATTCTGCTTCCACAAGAACCCGGTCTTTTTTTATCGTTCTTTTCCAGGTACCCACCACCCGTCCGTGAACGACGATGATCGGCCAAAATATGCCATTGTTCGAAATTGTTTTGATGCGGTCTTTAAAAGGAAGGACTGCACTTCTGTCGGCATAGCTGATCAGAAACTCATCAAAGGCGGGCAGCAGGTGAACTTCTTCTGGGTCCGTCTCGGGGCTGGAGGTGGAATTGGAATTGGGAAACCAATAGGTCTGCGCACCGATTGTCTCCGGGACGAAATCCGGCTTCAGCATTTCCAGGGCCTGGTTGGCGTCCCGGACGGATAATCCTGACCACCACACAAAATCTTGCAATGTGGCCGGGCAGCGGCTGGCAAAATATGTTCTGGCAAGGTTTTCCAGAGCGCTTTCCCTGCTGACGGTTTCGGTTTTCGGCACGCGTTCTTCAAGCAGGGCATAGGTTTGATTTTTTGCGCTGGCTGCCCCGCTGCAAATTAATCCGTCTATTTCTGCCCGCATCAAAAAATGGGCTGCTCTGTTGTCGTTTGTGGCGATACCTGCCTGTTCAAGTTCGGCAGCCAGCTCATCCCGCGTCAATTGTTGGCTTGCCCGCAGGGCTTTTTCGATGACGGCGCTGCTTTTTGCGATGACGGTTTCGCTAAGACCTAATCCTTTGTGTCTCGATTTTACCGAAGTCCTGATTTGAGGGGCGGTTAATTCAAGCAGCCAGTAAATATCTTTTGCTGAAACCAGATGCCAGGTGGGCCTCAACAAATGGGTCCGGAGTATTTCCCCCTGATCGAGCAGGGACTCGATTGCCCGATCTGTTGCAGCGGGCAGCCGGAGACCGACCGCCCATTTGACCATCGCATAATCCTGGGCCTGCATTGCTCCCATCCAACCAACAACTTCGGCAGCGGTTTTAAAATTGGGTTTTGCGATTTGCTGGCTGAATAGTCTTGTGTTGGCGATGTCGATCAATTTCTTATCCTTATTTCATTGAGCTTTGGATTTCAGGTCGCTGGGGCGGCCAACCATCCGCCCTGGTTTCGATTCAGCCGGACCAATTACACCCTGGGGATTACACCGGCATAATTTCTAAAAGTTCTTACAAGGTCCGAAATAGTTGAAACCACTGGCGACAACCACGTACAAAAAGGCGGTGTAGGTACCTTTCACAGGGGGCTGCAGCCACTCACGCGGACCAATATTCTCCGTATAGATCACCAGAGCTTCCCCATCCGCGCGGTGGAAGTAGAAAATTATATCTGCATAATTATCCGGCAGCAGGGTCCAGCCGTTCTTTTGAACCGAATCCTTGAAGGCTGGAATGCTCTCGGCCAATGCAAGCGGCGAACCGATGCGGAATGTGGTTTGATATGTGGAACAGCCATCCTGGTTGACCCTCGCTTCGGATACCTGATCCAGAATGTCGAATGGTGAATTTTTATAGATCTCCTGTGTAACTTCCAGGGTATGGGCGCGGGCGCGATTGGCAGGCGCCCATGGCCCTCCAATCACCAGATAAAGGGATCCGAGGATAATGACAAGAGCCAAAATAAGAGCGACCAGCCATTTGCGTTGTAATAGCGTATTCATGATGTCCTCCTTCAGGTATGCTGCCCAACGGCAGGTTTTCGGGCAATGGGGCGAGTGGATATTGGGGGCACTGGCATCTTATTATACTGATCTTGTGTCCATATAAAATCCAGGATTTTATCCGCAGATTCCGCAGATCACGGTGAGTACACGACGGTGGGTACACCGGACCCAAATTTTTTGGGATTTTAAAGTCTGTGGAATCTACGCCATCTAATGTGCGCTCACCGTTCGCTGGATATTCCCAGTAAATGAATACCCATCATCCCGTGCCGCTGTGGCTGCCTCAGCGACAAGATTGAATTAGCGCTCAGGATTGAAAGCACCAAGATTAGATTCTACCTGTTTTCTTCTCTCCGGATTAGGAAACCAAACAATTGGGAATTTACTACATTAGCAAAGCATTGTTCTGATAAAGCGAACCAGTTTTTATCAGACACATGATCTGCCCAGCGGAACATAACTAAATTTCGGTTTTCGTTCGTCTCGGAAATTACCGGAATTTCGATAAGGGCATCCTTTTCTACCATATTCGAAATTTGAACATCCGCCGAGATATAAGTTTCAGGAATGATAAGGCTAGAGACTGTTTGCCAAACTTTCTCATGAATAATAAAATCAACGAATTGAATCACATAATCTTTATTTAGATCAATGATGATGGCGCCATTAATATTGATACTAAAAGCCCTTTTAGCTAATTTAGAATTGCTCTCAATATATAAACCAAAAGGCTGTACTTGAGGATCAGATCGGTAAAACATACGCCCTTGATTACTGGGCCCAAGCAAATTAACTAGAATTTTTTCCATACCAAGGCATCTCCCAGTCTGCGTTAACTCACACCGAACTGGTAGTTTGATCTTTGAGACTTGCCCTCAGGGTCATACCCATCGGCCGCGGATTGGCACAAAATCTATAACTTTTTAGTGTAAAGTTATACAATAACCATATGGTGTTTCTTTTAAACTATCTCATTCTCTTTTTTTGATATTTAAATTGTCAAGTAAATCTTTAAACAAACTATTCCATCCTGTTTGAATTTTTATTCCCCATAAATTAAACACAATCCAAGGAAGAAGAAAACATTGTGTCGGAATAAAAAACAACCAACAGCGTAAGTTTTCAATCGGCAATCCTATTAATATCCCAAAGGCTATTAATAATGATGTACCTGAACAATACAACCAAAATGCATTCCGTCGTAAAGTCATCTTGCTAGCATTTTGATTGTTATTCGTCTGCGAAATACTAAATATGCCCAGTATTCCTTTTGCAAGAAGTAATATGAAAATGGTCAAAAATAAAATAACTAGTATCCAATCCCACCACCTAATTTGCAAAAAAATATTTGTTTCCAAAATTCGCACACTCACAGCCCCGATGTTATTTTCTCCCATACCGCCATTATACCTCCCATCCGTGCCGGACATGCCACACAAATACGCAGCAGCGCCCTCGTTTACGCGAGCCTCTCAGCCTGGTTTCCCAACGTCCAATCGGCGAACGACTTCTTCCAAGTGAGCAACAAGATCTTGTGGCACAAAATCGAATTCATTGGCTTGTTTTAGGATTTCCTGGGTCATGCGGCTGAGTACATCCAGTACAATCAAATTTTGACGGATCAAGAAAACTACATCGTCAAGGTCAGTATCAAAACCGCGGTCAATCTTGCTTAAAGCAATCGTATATAAATCAAAGATATAAACATCAATTTTTCCATAGGTACTATAAAAGACACTCCGTCGCTCAGCTTCGGCTGTAACAGGTAAGAAACGCTGAATTGGTACAGGCTCCACATTCAGATCGAGGTCGATACTAATTTGTTCAATAAGAATTTGCAAATCGTCTTTTATTAAGTCGTCACCAACATAATCGATATCAATCGTTGGTCGCAAACTTCCTAACAGGCTCAATGCACTCCCACCTAAAAGGTAAATATTCGCCTTTTGGGGACAGCGTTGCCCAAGCGTTTCCAGGAATGTATGAATTTGATCTTTACCCAGATTGATCATGCTTTTTTCTTTCTAATGAGAATAACCAGATCCGAATTGCATGTTGATATGTGCCCAGCCAATTCACGTTTACGCCACTTAAAATTGTATGCCTTTCGGCCAACTTTTTTAAATTATCGTCTGGATCTTCCCGAATGCTCAAACCGAGCTCTTGCGTAAAAAGATCAGGGAGTTGGGCTTTTTTCGCGATAACAGCCTCAATTTGTAAATGATATTTTTGCTGAAAAAATTGGGCAGCCGTGTAATAGCACAAAAGCGTAAGCCTTGCATTCGGATGGGCTATTTGGGCTGCTGAGCGAACATTACCGCTGAACTCTGGATATTCCAAAAATAAGGGGATGAGCGCCAGTCGCAAACGGGCTTCACTGCTGGATGCCAACGATACAAGCAGGTGAACTGGTGTTTGAAGCAGTGTCGCTCCCCGGCTGTCTCCGCCCGCGATAAATCTTATTCCCAATGCGGAAAGTGAATTTGCCAGATATTCTCCATTCGTGACAGGAAGCGCTGCCAATGTATACTCCAAATGAGATGAAAATCCAGGCGCTTTTAAAGCGCTAATTTTTACGGGTTCCATCCCTTAGCCCATTATACTCCCAGCCCGGTTATTGATGACCAGCTTCAAAATTATATGATGGATTTTCTTCTTTACGCTTTTTGTTTATCATGGCCAGATAATTAACGAACATGCCCGAAGAAAAAGGGAAATCGAAGAACAAAAAATCCTCCAATGGAGTTGCCGGCCATTTCAGGATACGGTACAAAAAACCCATAATTGCCCAAATCGCTAAATATTTGATCGCTTGATCCGGAGATTTATTATTAGCGTACACGAACCAGTAGACTGCCAGGAACAGCAGGTGTGCAGGAATAACCAACAAAACTACGAAATAATTCCAATGCATATCCTGAACAAACGTAAAATCAACCCAGATCGGAGCGAGCAGCCAAATAATCCCAATTCCCCAAAGCGGCGGTAATTTCTTCATTTTTGTGGTTCTTCCAGAGCCCAAACCCATTATTTGTTTCTAATCCAAATTTCTAGCGCGCTTCACTGGGGTTTTACGCCGCATTCCAACTGTCTGAATATTGAGAACGGCGCTGCGCTAACTTACACCGAACTGGTAGTTTGATCGTTGAGACTTGCTCTCAGGGTCTTATCCATCAGCCGCAAAGATTTCCAAACTGCTCCTTCAATTTCCATATTAGCATAAAGATTCCACAAACACTTCGATCGTTAATTCCGGATCATCACGAACATCAATTGTCCATTTTTGCGCTGGATGTTGTTCTCTCAATCTTGCCTCCCATGCCCTGGCGATCAAAGCCTGCATTTGCTGATAGAGTTCATCTGGATATTCTTTCTCGTCAGGGTCATTGGCAAATAGATAACCTACTTCAATCGAATAATAAATCCCTGGTTGAAAAATTGGATTTAAGAATTCGAAGATACTTAACCAATGAATGGCCCCGCAGTAGCTAAGAATCGCTTCTTTAGCGCCAACATTTTTCGATGGGTTTAGTCGAAGAAATCTCTGAAATTCAGGTAGGTCAGCGAGTTGAAATTTCATCTTCTGCTCCATAACGAACCTCGATTATCCATGCAATTCCGCCAAATAGGAGACCATCAATATTAACCGCCTCCCCGGGAGAAATCCTTCTGAGAGTTGGGCAAATCACCTTTCAGAGATATTTCCATCTTATCCCAAACCGTTGGGTTCGTCAACGGGTCTGGGACGGCGTATTTAAGCCAATCTCCACTGATCGTGTTGACACAGGATAGACAGGTGAAAATAGTGGATGAAGACTATTGACTTTATGTATCTCGCAGGATACAATAAGCTTATATGATCGAGATTCGCGAAACAGGCGTCTATAAGAAATGGTTCGATTCCTTGAGTGACAAAAGGTTAAGAGCCAGGATTGATGTTCGAATCAATTATCAAACAAAATGAAAAAAGAGACAATAACCACAAGTTTATGGGATGCCTCAGAACATCTTGAGACAGATGAAGATATGTTGATGTATTTAGAGGCAGCTTTTGAGGAGGGTGATCCTGCACTCATATCCGCCGTTCTTGGAGATATTGCACGAGCCAAAGGGATGGCACAAATTGCAGAAAAGGCCGGTTTGGGTCGCACAAGCCTTTATAAAGCGCTGTCTCCGGATGGTCATCCGGATTTTGCCACTATTCTAAAAGTGATCAATGCATTGGGTATGAGGCTGCAAGCAATATCTCAGTAGAGATTCCGCAAGGCGGCCCAACACCCGCCCAATCCTGTCCGCGGACAAATTAAATAGAGGGGAATAAGGGAATTCGTCCGGAATAAATAGAAGTACCATTCGTCAGTAATCCAAAAGTCGCTCCAATGAGAGCGGCTTTTTTGCATCAAAATCCGGTACGCTTGAAAAACAAGACGAGCAGCCAGGCTCCTCGTGACCGGGTAGAAGGTGGACAGGCCATCTTCTGCCCACTTTTTGTTCATGTCCTGGGCGAGGAGCGATAAACTCATTCCTATTTGTGCCTATAAAGCCATCCATTCGCTAGAAGCCACAAATATCCCTGTTCGTCTGCCAAAACATTGCTTTGATAACTAGTGAACACACACCATTTCCCAGTTCGTGGGTCAACCCATCCTGCGCCGCGCATGGAGTTATACCATAACCTTCCATCTGACGTCTCAGAGGTTATATACGGCTCCGACCATCCCCATAAGCCTGCCGCATTTTGGTTTTGGACAAAAATAGGATTGGGAAAAACAAAATGCCATTGATATGTATCATTAGATGAAAAATCGATCCAGCCGCGTGCACCAATCCAGACTTTCCTTTCGCTGTCAACAAAGAACGCATTGGGTAAATTCCCATCCTCGTATCTGTTCCCATATCCATAAAATGACGCCGGAACCTTAAATGTTTTTACCGCTTCGTTGTCAAGTGAATACTGTATCAATATGAATTGTGTAATTGGGTTATTCTCTAAATTCTTCCCAAGAAGATATATTAGTTTGTGCGAGACAACAAATGGAGGGTAAATGACATAGTTAGCAAGATGTTGATTTATTTTCATGGTTTTAATATCAAAACTATAAAGTGAGTATTCAACTCCATCCTGCACAAGCAACCAAATTACATTTTGGTCGTCCACTTGGATAAGGGATACAGATAGGTTTTCCTGGTTAGAGATATCACTTACGATTGGTTCCCATTGATTAGTTTGTCCATTGTAACGGCTCAAAAGGTATCCAGAAGCCGTATACTTTCTAGCTGCCCAAACATTATTCTCACGGTCCAAAAAGTAAACAGCATTCAGTTCTTCTGGTCCAGCCAACAATGTACCTGGATTCGACCAATTAATGCTTACTTGATACCGAATTAAGCCACTGCTATTTGTGCGAATCCAAAATTCTGTTTCATGTTGATTTAGCGATCGTATCAGAACCAATTCAGAGGCGTCAGGAATGGCGAAAAATTTCTGCCAATCTTTCGGAGGTAACACTTTTTTCTCCCCTTCGGACCAATCAGGATCACGAGAAACTTCTCCTATTTGGTATTCAAAGTTTTTTAAAGGGGTCAAGCACTCCAATGCATTCACATCAGATGCAGATGTAATACTTTCGTGGCTTTCAGACACGGTTGTATTTAAATCTGGTTTTACTGCCTGCGCCAAGTTGTAAGAACAGTTAGCCAAAAGCAAGCATAAACTCAAAAATAGGATCCTTTTAATTAGCGGTTTACTTGATTGTGAAAGAAAAACGTACGTTAAAATTGTTGCCATACTCCACAAGAATATCCCAATAGCAATTATCCCATCCATTGTAATATCACCTTATTATTGGAAACCGGCGCTACCTCATCGCCGAGGCGGATTTCCTCATCATTTGGGAGATGGAATAGTTCCATCTCCCAATGGTGCCCGTTTTTTTGACTGTTATTGTTCATCCGGTTTTATTCCTGAAAAACTAATCCTTTTCTTTATTTCATTAATTAATTCCCGTTCACTATTAATTTGGGGATGGATGATGAAACCGGGTAAACTTGAAACACCGTAGACCAGACTATATGTTCGGTGAAAAAAGGTTAACTGATTGCCCTTTACAATAACCAACCAAACCCCGAATTTTGAACTCCCCACATACCGTATTACTTTGTATTTATTACATCAACTTCACCAAAACCCGGCCAAGATCTAATGTAATTCGCGATTTCATTTAGACCATTCTTCTCAGCTCCATCCCGGCCAATATTACATGCATATTTTGCTAAGAAATAATTAAGCAGTTCACCTGCCTCAAAATATTGTATGTCAGAAAGGGTCATCTCTGGTTTGATAGAACCAAAATCTTTATTCGATACTGACACTTTAAAAGCTACTCCTTGTTCAGGATAAAATATGTTTAGAGCATAAAAACTTCCATCTGGTCCAATGACATTTATAGCTTCGATATATTCCGGGGGGCCGAGGTGGGCTACTACCTGTTTTAGTTTGGGCATGTGATCATGAAATGACTGTATATAAGTTAACTCCCCATCTTCGATGTTAAAGTTAACAAATGCTTTTACAGTTGTGCCAGGTTTATCTGCTATTTGTACTACTTTACAGCCCGTTTTATCAACGAAGGTATTATTACCTGTCCATTCTTTTGTATCTAGCACGTTGATAAATTGAACTACATCCTGGGATGTAGACTTTCCAGGGGTTAATCCATTCCAGCAAGGGGCCTTGCACGGCTTATCAGTTAAGAGCCCTTCGTCTAAGCTAGAACCAGTATTTGAGCAGGATGTAAGAAAAATAATTAGAACGACCAAAACGAAGTTTATATATTTTCTCACGGGTGGTAACCTTTCCTTACCTTATTAAACGATAGGGGTAAGGGGTTTTAAAAAAATGTTGACTTAATCTTGTCGGTGCTGATGCTATAGGTTATTTTTAGCATAATGGAATATAAATCTTGATTACACAAACCAACATCTTGGTTTTTAACGGTTTCCAGAATCCTGACCATTTACTTTCTCATCTTTCTTCCACCACCATCGTCCGCGAGAAAGAGTCCTCCACAGATCGTTACGAAAGGCTCCCGAGGGCGAGGCAAAACCTATGAAAATCATTGCCAGCCATCTTGGTCCTTGTGGTGCCAGCGCTCGAGTTGCTATCATGCCAAAAATACATCCCACAACAATAAAAGTCTTACTATCCCGGCATATCCCATTCTTAACAAAATAGTTATTTAGAATCAACCCAGGTATGGAACAGAATATTCCTAAAAGGATATCTTCAAAAATAAACGGGAAAATGTTTTGCATAATTTCTGCCATGTGCCCTCATTGTCCTCGTCAGGCCAGATTAATTAACCCCGACAATAAGATTATACGTCAGATCGCTCCAATGAATGAGAGCAGCATTATTGCATCAAAACCCGGTACGCTTGAAAACAAGACGAGCAGCCAGGCTCCCCGTGACAGGGCAGAAGGTGGACAGGCCATCTTCTGCTCGCTTTTTTGCCCATGTCATGGGGGAGGAGCGATAAACTCATCGATGTTTCTTTATTCATGCCATTCTCTGTCAATTAATTTTTCGTTACAGAAAATGAATTCATAACTTTCATCAGTTAGAAATGCCCACCTATGTATGATTATATAATCTAGGCGAATCCATTTATTACAAGATGAGGACTTCCCGGATGACGTAGAATTTAAATCAAATCCTTTCATCGCTATTTCGACGACAGTCTTATCTGTTCCTTAAAGTCTCCATTACGCCTGGAACTTCACTTGAAATGTAACATTGCTGGCGAGTTATTGTGCCAGATTCCACAAGATTCAAACATATCTTCTGGGAAAAGTTTGCTCGGTCAACCATTTCTTGACCTGAAATCATCCATAATAAACCAACCGAGCACATAAAAAGAAGTATGGCGATGCTAATAAGGGCTTTTTTGCTCATAATTGACTGGAAATAATCCTCTTATATTTTTTATTTCAGGCAACTGCAGGATTTGTTTGTGCGCATTATCACTGACAGAGTTAGGATTCTCACTTACCTGCAATCTGGTATCCAATCTAAGCAACCACCGGTATCTCTAAACTCGGCATACGCTTCATCCGGCGTTTGCCAATCAGGTTCCTGAATCCCCAACGTTTCAATGAATTGGTGGAACTCATCTTCGGTGTGAAAACCCTCTGCGATCTTCTTTTCCGGAATTATAACAAACCAATGATAATAATTGTCCTGGATATAAGCATCAGCATTTTTATCAACATAAGCGGAATATGCCATGATGACGCCATTGCTTACGGCAAATTTTTCTAATTCTTCAACATTATAACCATAGTAGAAATTATCTTGCCTGTTAGGTACACGAACCCAAAGGCCGTAGGTTAAAAACACTCCCCACGGCGTTGATCCGTCAAAGCGTTTCGCCTCGATCGGCTTTATCAACGGAAGGTGAAGCAAAGGATAATCATTATGGTTGATATTATAAAATGGGTCAGTGTGTTGGACGGGTTGGACAGTGGGCTGGACTGGTGGTGCACAACTCGAAATGAAAAGAAAAAGGATCCAATAAAAAAAGATTTTATTCATCTGCATTATAAAACTAGGGTCATACCACCCGCCAACATAATCCCAAACCTGGTATTGGATTCGCACACTCGCCGCCCCGTTGTTATTTTCTCCCATAGCGCCATTATACTCCCATCCGTGCCGGATATGCCACACAAATACGCAGCAGCGCCCTCGAGCCTGGTGTCCGCGGACAAATTAAATAGAGGGGAATAAGGGAATTCGTCCGGAATAAATAGAAGTACCAATCGTCAGTAATCCAAAGGTCGCTCCAATGAGAGCGGCTTTTTTGCATCAAATTCCGGTACGCTTGAAAAACAAGACGAGCAGCCGGGCGCTCCGCTGCCAGGGCAGAAGGTGGCCAAGCCACTTTCTGCCCTGGCAATGGAAGAGAAGCGATAAACTCATAGGCTTTACTTCCAAAAAAATTTTTTCACTATTTCATACATACTTTTCAATACAAATAAAATAATCAGCCAACCAAGAATTTCAAAAATTGACTTTAAGGGAGGGGAAATTGTACTGAGCCAGTTAACTAATTTATTAACGGATAAGCCAGTGATTGTCATAATTACTATCCCCACAAGCGTAATAAATGGTCCAAATTTTAATTGTTTCATAATAATCATGTGTTACATGCAGCGAACATTCCAGGAATAGAACACTTATCTTAAAACCCTCTCCCGCCAAAAACCAACCTACCCCCCCGCCACCAACCGCCGCACCTCCTCCAGGCGCGGGGCGATGACCACCGCCGGGCGCACGGCCTGCATGGCAGCCCGCACGTCTTTGAGGCCGGAGCCGGTGTTGATCACCAGCACCGGGTCTTGCGGGTCGATCAGCCCCTTAGCCAGGGCCTGGAGCATGCCGGCGTAGGCCGTGGCCCCGGCCGGCTCGGTGAAGATGCCGTGCGGGCCAATGGCGGCGATGGCCTCCAAAATGGACTGGTCAGAGACCAGCAGGTAGCTGCCGCCGGTCTCGCGCACCGCCCGCACCGCCCGCACGCCGTCACGCGGCAGGTCCACGCTGATGCTGTCGGCGATGGTCTGCGCGGCGACCGGGGTGATGACCTCGGTATTGGCGAAAAAGGCGTTGGCCACGGCGGCGCTGCCTTCGGCCTGAACGCCAAAGATGCGCGGCGCCTGGTCCAGCCAGCCAAGGGCCACCAGGTCTTTAAAGCCTTTGTGGATGCCGGAGATGATGTTGCCATCGCCCACCGAGACAAAGATATTCAATGGGCAGTCATTTAATGAACGCTGGAAGAGCGACCCCGGGCCGGTGGTCCACCATTCCCAAATTTCAAAAGCGGCGGTCTTCTTGCCCTCCACAGTGAAGGGATTGTAGCCCGTGTTGCGGCAGTACCAGCCAAATTCCTGGGCGGCCTGCACCGTCAGGTCGAAGGCGTCGTCGTACGAGCCGTCCACCAGAATGACCCGGGCGCCAAAGACCAGGAGCTGGGCCACCTTGGCGGGCGGGGCGCTGCGCGGCGCAAAAATAACCGCCGGCTGGCCAACCGCTGCCGCCATCCCCGCCAGGGCGGCCCCGGCGTTGCCGGTGGAGGCGGTCACCACCACCCCGGCGTTGATCTGGCGGGCGCGGGTCACCACCACGGCGCTGGCCCGGTCTTTAAAGGAAGCAGTCGGGTTGCGGCTTTCGTCTTTCAGCCACAGGTTCTTCAGCCCAGCCTGCTGTGCCAGGCGCGGCAGGCTGTAGACCGGCGTGCCGCCGGCCTGGCGCAGGGGCGTGCCCAGTCCGCCGGGGTCTTCCACCGGCAGCAGGGGCAGGTAGCGCCAGAGCGAATTTTCCCGCCCGCCAAAGATCTGCTCAGGCTGCAGGGAGCGCTGCAGGGCGGGATAGTCCAGCAGCACATCCAGGTTGCCGCCGTCCTGCGGGCAGGTGTAGGTAACTTCAGCGGGCGCATAGCTGCGCCCGCAAAGTGAACAACGATATCCAACAAATTTTTCAGCCATATCAGTCCTGTTCAAAAGCCACACCCAGCGAGGCCGGCGGCGTGGCGCGCAACGAACGCAGCAGCTTTTGGAAGAAGCGCCGGCTGCCCTCGGGCATGCCTGCCAGCACCCGCTCCACCCATTCGGCGTTGCCGATATTGACAAACAAAAGGGTCAGGATCATCAGCGGGAAGGGCGCCACCTGCAGCACCTGCGAGGGGATGCCCGGCATGGCGGGCTGCAGCACCAGGCCCAGCCACTGGAGCAGCGAGAACAGGTAGCAGCCAAAGGCCGCCCGGATCGGGTTCCAGCCGCCAAAGATGGTGATGGAGAGCGCAATCCAGCCGATGCCGTCCAGCCCGGTGACGGTGCCTTTCCAGCCGGCTTTGACACTCAGGGTGTAGGCCGGGCCAGCCAGGCCGATCAGAGCGCCGCCCAGGATGGTGTAAAAATAGCGCAGGCGGTTGACATTGGCGCCGCGCACAAAGGCGGCCGCCGGACGTTCACCGATGCCCTGCAAAATCAGGCCGGGGCGGGTCTTATAGATGAAACCCCAGCCCAGCAGGATGAAGACAAAGCTGGCGTAGGTGATCAGGTCCTGGCTGAAGAGCAGGCGTCCCAGCACGGGAATACTCTCCAGCCCGGGGATGGACAGCGCCGGCAAACGCGGACCAACCGCTCCCATGAAGGGGTTGCCCAGGAAATAGGCCAGGTCGCGGCAGAGCAGCGCCAGGATGAACCCGACCGCCACCTGCGACTGTTTGAGGGTGATGGAAGCAAACGCCACGACCGCCGCCACCAGGGCGCCGATCAGCATGCCGGCCAAAAAGCCCAAAATCAGGTTATCGGTGCTGACCGCCACGGCGAAACCGCCCATGGCTGAAAGCAAAATCGAGCCGTTCATCGAGAGGTTGATCACCCCGGCCCGCTCGGAAATGGTTTCGCCCAGCACGGCGAAGATCACCGGCGCAGCCGCCGAAAGCACCCCTGCCAGACCAATCAGAATAAGGTTATCCGGGTTCATGACTTTTTACCCCATTTCTGGCGGGCGCCCGCCACCAGCATCACAAATAAGACCAGCGTGCCCTGCAGCACCCCGGAGAGTGAGGAGTCCAGCTTGAGGTTGATCGGCAGACGGATGCTGCCGATGTTGAGGGCGGCGAAGAACAGCGCCACCGGCACCGCCCAGATCGCCTGGTAGTTGACCAGCATTGCCACCATCAGCCCCAGGTAGCCGTAGCCGCTGGAGATGGAGGGGATCAGGTTGTGGTAAACCGACATGACCTGGACCGCCCCCGCCGTGCCGGCAAACACGCCGCACAGGGCAAAGGCCGCCATGCTGTACTGCCAGGTGGGGATCCCCAGCAGGAAAGCGGCGTGAATGTTTTTGCCGACTGCCTTGAGGCGCAGGCCAAAATAGGTGCCCTGGAGCAGGAAGTAGACCACCACCGCCGCCACGATGGCCAGCACCAGGCCCACCGGGCTGAGGGTGTAGCCCGGGAACTGCGGCAGCCAGAGTTTGGGGTCAAACGGCTCGGTGCCCGACATGGAGCCCACACCCGGGCGCTTCCACGGGCCAAAGATCAGCCAGATCGAGAGGGCCGTGGCCACAAAGTTCAGCCCCAGCCCGCCAAAGATCTCATTGACGCCGCCAAAGGTCTTCAGCGCCCCAGCCAGCGCAGCCCAGAGCGCCCCGCCCAGCATCCCGGCCAAAATGCCCAGCACCCAGATCAGAGCGGGCGGCAGGGCACTGTCCTGAAGCAGCTTGAGCATGCCGGTGGTGAAGATGGCGCCGACAATGATCTGGCCTTCCACCCCGATGTTCCACAGCCCGGCGGCAAAGGTGATCAGCAGCCCGGCTGTCACCAGCATCAGCGGGATCCAGGATTTGAGCACGTTGGCGATGCTGTTGATCGAACCAAATGCGCCGGCGAGAATTTCGCCGTAGGCACTGAAGGGCGGCGCACCGGTTGCCACCAAAATCAGGGTGGTGAACGCCAGGGCGGCAATTACCCCGCCCACCTGCCAGAGTATGGTAATCCACCTGGAGTTATTCATGAGCAGCTCCCTTTTTGAGGCTGGCAGCCGGTTTGACATCATCCCAGCCCTTGCCGCCGATCAACTGGCCCAACTGCTCCACCGTGGTGGTGGCGGCGTCGATCGGCTGCGAAACTTTGCCGGCAAAGAAGACCAAAATCCGGTCCGAATACTGCAGGACCTCATCCAGGTCGGCCGAGATGAAGATGATCGCCGAGGATTCCTCGCAGCGGTTTTTCAGCTTGCCCCAGATATACATGGTCGATTCAATATCAAGACCGCGGGTGGGGTGTTCCAGCAGGATCAGGTTGAGGGGCGTGCGCAGCAGGGCCAGGAGCGCCCGCTGCTGGTTGCCGCCCGAAAGCGACTCCACCGTGCTGAGCGGGTTGCCCTTAATGTTGAAGGTCTTGATGCGATCCTGGGCCAGGCGCACGGCCTGGTCACGGTTAATAAAGGCGCCCTTCATCTCCTCGGCCAGCACAAAATGCTCGGTCAGGGTCAGGCCGGGCACCAGGGCCTCTTCCAGGCGGGCGGCGGGCAAAAAGGCCACGCCGTGCTCCTTGAAGACATGGTGCGATTTGGCCGTCAGATCCGACTGACCGATGCGCACCCTGCCCGCCACCGGGCGGATCAGCCCCGCGCAGGCCTGCAGGAACGAGGTCTGCCCCGAGCCTTCCATACCCGCCAGGCCAATCACCTCGCCGCGGCGCAGCTCCAGCGAGACGTTCTTGATCTGCAGGCGGTAGTCTTCGATCGAGAGGTTCTCAAGCGTCAGCACCATCTCACCCGGCGGGAGCGAATTGCGCTCGCCAAAGGTGATGACCTTGCCAAACATCATCTCCACCAGCTTATCGGCGCTGAAGGGCGGCTTCATCTCACCCACCAGGGCGCCCTGGCGCAGCACGGCGGCCTGGTTGCAGAGAACCTCCACGTCTTCCAGCTTGTGGGAGACAAAAATGATCGTCTTGTTTTGGGAGGCCAATATCTTGAGGGTGGCAAACAGCTTTTCTTTTTGAGCTGCCGAAATGCCGGTGGTCGGTTCGTCCAATATCAGGACCGAAACGCCCAGCCAGAGCAGGCGCAAAATCTCCAGCTGCTGGCGCTCGCCCACCGTCAGGGCGTCGACATACGAATCGGGGTCAATCGAAAAATTAAACTGAGCGGCCAGCTTCTTAAAGTCGGCCGCAATCGCTTTGCGGTCCGGGAAGAGCCCGCCCGGCCTGCCAAGCATGAAATTATCGATGATCTTCATTGGCGGAAAATCCAGCGGGTCCTGGTGGAGCATCCCAATCCCGTGGGTGATGGCGTCGGATGGCGATTTGATGGTGACCGGTTTGCCGTCCAGCACGATCTGGCCGCTGTCGGCAGAGATAAAGCCCGATAGGATCTTCATCAGGGTGCTTTTGCCGGCGCCGTTTTCACCCAAAACGCCCTGGATCGTGCCAGGCGGGATATCCAATTGGATGCCACGGTTGGCATGCACTGCCGATGGTCCTCGCCCGAAGGTCTTGTGGATATTACGCAGTTCAACTCTCATGGTTTTTCCGCTACTTTCCGCACTAAAGTTTTTTTATGTCAGGGTGTGGCTTTGCCGCACCCTGACATAAAAATGATTTGGTGAATAGCGAGAGACCCTGCGGCAGCAGGCCGCAGGGTCTCTCAATTTAAATACTATTTCTGAACGCTCTGGCCTTCCATGCCTTCGAGCAGTTGGGGCAGATACCAGATCTGCTGATCGGTGGCGACTTCGCCATCCTTCAGGTAGGCAGAGCCATCCTGAAGATTGAGCGGGCCTTTCCACAGGTTCAAACCACCGGCCAGTTCAGCAATGAACTTGTCGAGGTTGGTTCCAGCTTCGGCGGGCAGGGCTGCACCCTTGACAAAGCCAATCGGCGAGCTGTCAATGTTGTTGATGTCTTTCCAGTCGGGGGCATTCCATTGGAAGTTCGACTTGAAGGTACCATCGGCAACGGTTTTGAGGGTGGCGAGATAGGCGGGGCCCCAGTTGAAGGAGGGCACGCCCAGGCAGATTTCCTTGCCTTCTTCGCAGGCGCCGACATAGTCGTAGGGGATGGCCCAAACTTCTTTGCCAGCTGCGGCGGCCTTCTTGGCCTCGGTCACAGCTTCGGTGGTGTCGATACCGCTGATGACGACATCAAAATCGCTGTTGATGAAGTCATTGGCGACCTGGGTGGGGTCCGAGGTGACGCCGGGGATGTTGAACCAGAAACCGATCCAGGTGACCTTGAAGGTCAGTTCGGAAGCGGGCTTGCCCAGGAAGGTGGTCCAGCAGTACTTGGCGCCCAGGTAAGCCGAGGCGGTCAGACGGCGGGTTTCGTCGTTGATTAGTGGTCCCAGGTAACCGATCTTGCCGGTCTTGGTGGTGAGGGCGGCGGCGCAGCCAGCCATCATCTTGCCATATTCCATGCGGCCCATGATGTTAACCATGTTGGGCAGCTCGACATAGGCCTTGCCTTCTTTCCAGACCTGATCGCCAGAGGCCATAATGACCTTAACATCGGGGTGGGTCTTGGAAAATTCGGTGGCAGAGTCCTTCATATCGTCGGAGTTGAAGATGACAACGGTAGCGCCCTGGCCGACGAGCTCTTCAGCGAGCTGGGCGGGGGTGGTGCCGGCGCGGTCGGCGGGGTTGACCTTGTCCAGGTAAACCATCTTGGCGCCGAGTTTCTCTTCAACATACTTGCCAGCTTCGTAATGAGCCTGGCTCCAGCCGTGGTCATTGTACGGGCCAACCATCAGCAGGCCAAAGGTCACGGGCTTGGCAGCGGGGGCAGCCGTGGGAGCCGCTTCTTCAACGGTTTCGGCTGGTGCTTCGGTTGCCGCGGGGGCGCAGGCAGCCAGAAGCAGGGTGAACACGAGCAAAAACGAGACAAACATCCAAACAGACTTACGCATTGGTTCGATCCTCCTTAGTGATCAGAAATACGGTTTCTTTGTATCATCCCAACAGGTAGGAGCGTTGGGTATTTTTTGCAGGCTTCGCCCGCAAAAAATACCCAAAACCTTTCTTATTGAGATGGTACGTTTCTTTTATTACGCAGACCGCTGGGCCTGAGGTCCATACCATCCGCGCTCTTTTAAGCATACACTGAGTTTGAAGCCTTGTCCATACGCGAATGGGTAATCTTTGGGTGACATTAGTCTTAACTTTTGATATCCTGCGGCGTTTTACGCCGCAGGATATCAAAAACTATTCGTTCACGATCCAGGTGCCGGTTTCGCCTTTGAGGGCCCGGCCGATGTTCTGGGGATTGGTGATCAGGGCCTGTTTGCCGCCGGCTTCGAGGAAGTTGATGATGGCCTGGATCTTGGGGGCCATGGAGCCTTTGGCAAAGTGGGTGCCCTCGGCCAGGTACTGTTTGGCCTGGGCCAGGGTGATCCGGTCCAGCCACTGCTGGTTGGGCTTGCCAAAGTTGATCGCCACCCGCTCGACGGCGGTGGAGATCAGGAACAGGTCGGCGTTGATCTCACGCGCCAGCAGGCTGGAGGCGAAGTCTTTGTCCACCACGGCAGCCACACCGGCATAGACACCGGCGCCCACATCGGCCACCGGGATGCCGCCGCCGCCCACGGCGATGACGCAAATCCCAACCGAGAGCAGGGTCTTGATGGTTTCCAGTTCGACAATCTCTTTGGGCTGGGGCGAAGCCACCACCCGGCGCCAGCCGCGGCCGGCGTCTTCCACCACGTTCCAACCCATTTCGGTGGTGCGGCGGGTAGCTTCTTTTTCATCCATAAAGCCGCCGATCGGTTTGGTAGGGCTCTTAAAGGCCTGGTCTTCCAGGTCCACCAGGGTTTGGGTGACAACGGTGACCACATTGGTCTTGATCCCGCGGCGGTAGAGTTCGTTTTGCAGATTTTGCTGCAGGGCATAGCCAATGGCGCCCTGCGAATCGGCGCCGCATACATCCAGCGGCACCTCGTGCATGCCCTCATACTTGTGGGCGATCTCCGAGCGGCGCAGAATGAAGCCCACCTGCGGGCCGTTGCCGTGCCCAATCGCCACCGACCAGCCGTTCTCAATCATATCGGCGATATGGTAGGTGGTTTGCTTGGCAGCCAGGTACTGGTCTTCCACGGTGACATGCTTGTCATCGGCGATCAATGAATTACCGCCAATGGCAATAACTGCAAACTTTTTCTCTCGATCGGTCATTCAGTCTCTCCTTATCATCATTATTTTTAGGGCTGTCCCAAAAGAGGGGCTTGGGGATCTCCCCCCCCACGGGTGGGGGTGTGAGATCCCCGATTTCCTATATCAGGGTGTTGGCGAAGCCGGCCCATTCGGTACGCAGCAACCCATACCACAGGCGGTCTACCAGAGCGCCGTCGTGCCTGCGGTGACGCAGGCGCTGGCAGCCTTCCTGGCGGAAGCCCAGGCGCTCTGCGACCCGCTGGCTGGGGAGGTTATCGGACCGGCACTGCAGGTCCACCCGGCCCACATTCAAGCACTCGAAGGCCCAGCGCAAGATGGCGCGGGCTGCCTCGGTGGCATACCCCTGGCCCGTGGCTGACTGAACCAGGAAATAGCCCAGTTCGATGCTCGGCACGTGACTATCGGGGTTAGCCAGGTAGGTTTCGCCCATACAGCGCCCGCTGGTCTTCTCCCACAGGCCAAAGAGGAACAGGTTACCCTGCTGCCACTCGCCGTTCAGCCAGCGGAGCCAGGCCTCGGCATCTGCTTCGGTCTGCAGCGCCTGCACATTCTCCGGCAGAAACTCGGCGAGGTGCTCCCGGTTATCCTGCACCATACGCAGGTACAGCGCGGCATCCTCGGGCCGGTAAGGGCGCAGCCAGAGCCGGGCGGTTTCAACCTGGGTATTCAGGCCGGGGATTTGGGCAGGCATCACCTCTCCAGTTTATGCTTCGTCAAAGAATTTTTTCTATCGTTCTTTTTAGGCGCTTTGCGCCTAAAAAGAACGAAAATTAATCTCTGACAAACCATGTACCCGCTCAGCCCAACAATGGACTGAGCGGGTACAAAGAATCTAGCTCATGGTTAACGCCATGACGGCCTTTTGGGCGTGCAGGCGGTTTTCGGCTTCGTCGTAGACCACAGAGTGCGGGCCATCGATCACGCCGTCGGTCACTTCCAGGCCGCGGTCAGCGGGCAGACAGTGCATGTAAATGCTGTCTTCTTTGGTCAGGGCCATGCGGCGTTCGTCGGTGATCCAGGATTTGTACTTGTCGATCAGGGCTTTGCCTTCGGCCTTGTCGGTGGTGGTCATCATGGGTCCCCATGACTTGGGATAAACCACATCGGCGTCCTTGAAGGCTGCGTCCATGTCATCGGTGACTTCGAAGCCGACGTGGGCCTTGCGGGCGTTCTCGGCGGCCTGTTCCATGATGTGGGGCATCAGCTTGAACTCCGGTGGATGGGCCAGGACCACATCGCAGCCAAAGCGGGTCATCTGAAGGATGAGCGACTGAGGCACGGAGATGGGCTTGCTGTACGAGGCGGCATAGGCCCAGGAGACAACCACTTTCTTGCGGCGCAGGTCGCGGCCTTTCTTCTCGAAGACAGTCATCAGGTCGGCCAGGCACTGGAAGGGGTGGTAGACATCGCACTGCATGTTCAAAATCGGGACGCGCGAGGCCTTGGCGACCTCGTTGATGTACGAATTGCCGAAGTTCCAGTCGCACTGGCGGATGGCGATGCCATCGAAATAGCGCCCGAAGATCTCGCCAATTTCTTTGGCGGTGTCGCCGTGGGAAATCTGGGTGGTCTCAGAGTCGATGAAGGCCGCATGCCCGCCGAGCTGGGCCATGCCGGCTTCGAACGAGCCGCGGGTGCGGGTGCTGGTGAAGAAGAAGAGCATCGCCAGGGTCTTGTCGCGCAGCAGAGCGTGCGCCTCGCCCAGGGCGCGCTTGCGCTTGAGGTCCCAGGCGACATCCAGAACGGTTTCAACTTCTTCTTTTGAAAAATCCATGTCGCCGATAAAATCGCGACCGCGGAAGTTGGTTTGCATTGTCTTTTACTCCTTATCTTGTTTTTATTTTTGTAACTTCTCAATATGGTGGGCGTTGGGTGTTTCTTGTGGGCTTCGCCCACAAGAAACACCCAACTTCCCCCGTTTATTGAGATGCTACGTTTTTTCTTTTTACCGCAACAGCCGGTGAGCCGGTGCGGGATTTCATGAATGAGGGGGGCAGCCCGGCGGGGGTTGAAACCCCCGCCTCAGTACATGAAAGTCCCTGGCGATGAGTACATCGCCGGGGCTCAGCCCTGCAATGTACTCATTGCAGGGCTTCCACGACCTGAGCCAGGGGATTTATCCCCTGGCGGATTGGGCGGATTGCCTCACAACCTATTAAATTGTTAAAGTGCTACTTAATCAGCCCGGGCAGCAGGGCGTAGAACTCGGTGGCCTTGACCATGTCGTCCAGGTTGACGGAATCGCGGGTGGTGTGGGCGGTTTCTTCGTCGCCGGGGCCAAAGCCGATCGAGGGGATGCCGGCCTTGCCAGCCCAATAGATGCCGTTGGTGGAGAAGTTCCACTTGCCGGTGGGGGCGGCGGGCAGACCGATCTGGGTGCGGGCTTCCACGCCGGCCTGCACCAGCGGGTGGCTCTCGTCATAGGCCCAGGCGGGGAAATATTTGTCCACCGGGAAGACAAAGCCGGTGTAGGACGGTTCGTCGTAGAACAGCTCTTCCACCACCACCGAGTCTTTGAACTCAGCCGGGATCAGGGCCCGCACCTGCGCCACCACAGCCTCTTTGGTTTCGCCAAAGGTCATGCGGCGGTCGATGAAGATGATGGCCTCATCGGGCACGGCGTTGATCGAGGGGGTCTTGACGTGCATATCCGAGACGGTGATTTTGCCATGCCCCAGGAAGGGATGGTCGCCCAGGCTGGGCTCCAGGTCGCGGATGCCGGCGATGACGGGCAGCAGCTTGTAAATGGCGTTGTCGCCCAGGTGGTTGCTGGCGGCGTGGGCGCTGCGGCCTTTGGCCACCACCCGCATCTCCAGGCGGCCTTTGTGACCGCGGTAGACGTTCATCTTGGTCGGCTCGCCAATCACTACAAAATCGGGACGGACCTTGGGGTCGACTTCCACAAAGGTGTTGGGGGCGATCCCGTCGCACCACTCTTCCATATTGCCGAAGTAGTAAGCCGTCCAGCCTTCCAGCAGACCCAGGTCACGCGCCATCGCCAGACCGTAGACCATGCCGGGGGTGGAGCCTTTTTCGTCGCAAGCGCCGCGGGCATACAGCACGCCATCTTCCACCTTACCAATGAAGGGATCCCACTCCCAGGCTGAGGGATCGCCAACGCCCACCGTGTCGATGTGCGAATCGTAGACGATGACCTTCTTGCCGGAACCAATCCGGCCGAGGATGTTGCCCATCTTGTCGAAGCGGACTTCGTCGTAGCCCAGTTTGGTCATCTCGACGGCGATCCGGTCGCCCACGCCCTTCAGCTGGGATTCCATGCTGGGGATGGCGACCAGGTCGCGCATGAATTGGATAATTTCGGGCCGGGCGGCAGCCACCCGGGCTTGAATTTCTTGAACTTTGTTATTTTCTGGCATAAATTCTCCTTATTTTTATTTTCAGGATAAAGGATTGTCGCCGAAGGCGACAATCCTTTATCCTATATTTCTGGTTCCAATTTTCCCACCCGGCGGACGACGTGAAAGCGGAAATGACCGGGGATAAAATAGCTGAACGAATAATCCACCACCCGGCTGGAGCCGTCGTAGAGGTAGGCCTCGAAGCGCAGGAGGACATCGCCGCGCTGGATGTTCATCGCCCGGGCGATCTCCACGCTGGCGGTGGTGGCGCTGATCTCGCAGCGCGAGACATCCAGGGCCTGTTCCTGGCGGCCAAGCAGCACATCCAGCACCGAGCCATCGAAGCCGTCTTCCAGGTCACGCGGGTTCAAAATATCGCCGGGGAGCACATCCACCAGGTAGGCGGCGGGCTGGCCTTCGGCCAAAATGACACGCGAAACCTCCAGCACCTGGCGCCCGGTTTCAATCTGAAGGGCGGCGGATTCCTGGTCGGTGGCGGGGCGGGTGGTGATCTGGGTGGAGCCCAGCGCTACGGGCAGCCCGATCCGCCTGGCGAGGGTATCGATGCTCTCCAGCACCTCCAACCCCGACTCGATGACCTGCGAGGGCCGTGAGACAAAGGTGCCCGAGCCCTGGCGGCGGTGAATGAGACCCTGGGTCTCGAAGGTGCGCATGGCTTCGCGCAGGGTGGCGCGGGATACGCCCAACTGGCGGGCCAGCTCCGGCTCGGATTCCAGCCGGTCGCCGGCCTGGCGGGAGGCGATCAGGCGGCCCAGATTTTCGTGCAGGCGCTGTGATTTCGACACCAGACGTTTCATCTAAGCCTCCACAACCGGGATAAACTCAAAGCGGGTGACATCCACCAGCCCCAGGTCTGAAATGCGCAGTTCAGGGATCACCACCAGGGCCGAAAGGCTGAGCTGCATGTTGGGATTGTTCAGGTAACAGCCGCAGGCCTTGAAGCCGTCCAGCACACTGGCAGCCGCAACGGCCACCTCGGCGGCGTTGCGGTTGGACATCAGCCCGGCAATGGGCAGCTCCACCAGACCAATGATCTGGCCTTCCAGCACCACCACCTGCCCGCCGCCCACCCGGGCCAGCTCGTTGGCCGCGATGGCCATATCGGCGTCGCTGGTGCCCGTCACCAGCATGTGGTGCGAGTCGTGGGCCACGGTGGTGGCAATGGCGCAGGGGCGGTCGAAGCCAAAGCCGTGCACCAGGCCAACCTGAACCCGGCCGCTGGCCTTGTGGCGTTCCACCAGGGCGATCTTGGCCAGGTCGCGGCCCAGGTCGGCCCGCACCTCGCCGTCTTTGCAGTCCACGTCATACCTCAGCAGGCGGTTGGGGGCCTGATTTTCGATGATCCCAATCACATTGGCCATCGCACACTGTGCGCCTGCCGGCCCCGCCAGGCGGAAATCGGCAGGAACCATGGGCTGCTTGAGATGGACCGAGTGGGTCACCCAGTCTGGATACTGGCGGCTGGGCAGCTCGATCAGCATCTTGCCGTGTTCGGCCACCGGCACCCCGTTGGCGATGACCATATCCGGGCGCATCTCGGTCAGGTCTTCCAGCAGAAGGATGTCGGCGCAGCGGCCGGGGGCGATCATCCCCACCTCCCGCGAGACGCCAAAATGCTCGGCGGCGTTGATGGTGGCCATCTGGATGGCAGTCACCGGGCGCACGCCCTGGGCAATCGCCACCCGCACGGCCCGGTTGATGTGGCCTTCGTTGACCAGGGTGGCGCAGTGGCTGTCATCGGTGCAGAGGATGAAATTGCGCGGGTCCAGGCCAAACTCGGTCACTGCCCTGATCTGGGCGGCCACATCGTGCCAGGCCGAGCCAAAGCGCAGCATGGCCTTCATGCCCTGGCGGACGCGGGCCACGGCATCTTCCAGGCGGGTGCCTTCGTGGTCGTCCATCGGGCCGCCGGCCACATAGCCGTGGAAAGGCCGGCCCAGGTCGGGAGAGGCATAGTGCCCGCCAATGACTTTGCCCGCCTTGCGGGTTTCGGTCATTTCGGCGTGCATTTTGGGGTCAGAATGATAGACCCCGGGGAAGTTCATCATCTCGCCCAGGCCAATGATCCCGGGCCAGCGCATGGCCTCGGCCACCTCGGCCGGGCCAATCACCGCGCCGGGGGTCTCAAGACCGGGCGCCGAGGGCACGCACGAGGGCATCTGGACCCAGACGTGCACCGGCTGGGCGGCGGCGTCGTCCACCATCAGGCGGACCCCGTTCAATCCGAAGATATTGGCGATCTCATGCGGGTCGACAAACATGCTGGTGGTGCCGTGGGGCGTGACAGCCCGCACAAACTCGGTCACGGTCAGCATGCCCGATTCGATGTGCATGTGGGCATCCAGCAGCCCGGGGCACAGATAGCGCCCACAGGCGTCAATGACAGTGGTGTAAGAACCGATGGCGTGAGAGGCATCCGGGCCAACATAGGCGATCCGGCCGGATTTGACGGCAATATCGGTGTGAGGGATGATCTCGCCAGACTGCACCGAGACCCAGCGTCCATTTTGAATGACGAGGTCAGCGGGGGTGCGGCCCATGGCGACATCAACCAGCACTTGACTATCGTAAACTTCAGGCATTCATTTCTCCTTTAAAATCTGCTGTCATTGCAAACCCGGTGTACTAAGAAACTGCGAATAACATCACCGCTTCGTAGGGGCGACCCGGTTGGCATTTTTAATCCACTGCCGTTATAACAAGGGTCGCCCGGTTTTGGGTAATCAGGGCGACCCTATCCGTAATGGCCGCGCCAATTTTCAAGCCAGGCGGGATCGCCCCTACCCCAGATGCCAGATGTTTCGTTGGTTTCGCAGGGTACGGCCCTGGAATAACTCGCAATGACGGGTGATTAATCATTTTCTAAAGATCTGATAACAAACGCCGGGCGGCGAAGTTGTGCTTCTCCACCAGGCGGGGCAGGTCGAGGGTGACGAGGCTGCCCTCTTTGACCACGGTCTTGCCGCCGATGACGGTGTAATCGGCCCGCACCGGCGAGCAGAAGACGACCGCCGCCACCGGGTCATGCAGGGCGCCGGCGTATTCGTAGTGGTCCAGGCGCAGGGCGAAGAAATCGGCGCACTTGCCAACCGCCAGCGAGCCCAGATCGGGGCGGCCCAGGACACTGGCGCTGCCACGCGTGGCAATCTCCAGGGCCTGGCGGGCGGTCATCAGGGGCGGGGCGCCCTCGCCCGAAAGCGAAGCCCCCAGCAGCCCGGCCCGGACGCGTGAGAGCAGCATGGCCTGGCGCACTTCGGCCAGCAGGTTCGAGCCGTCGTTGCTGGCGGAGCCATCCACACCCAGGCCAACCCGCACGCCGGCGGTCAGCATCTCCAGAATGGGGGTGATGCCGGAGGCCAGGCGCATGTTGGAGGTGGGGCAGTGGGCCACGCCGCAGCCGGTGTGGGCGTAAAAGTTGATCTCTTCCTGGTTGACATGCACCGAATGGGCAAACCAGACATCCGGCCCGACCCAGTTCAGCAGGTCCATGTAGGCCACCGGCTTGTAACCGAACTTCTGCAGGCAAAAGGCCTCTTCGTCCTGGGTTTCGGCCAGGTGGGTGTGCAGGTGGACCCCATATTCACGGGCCAGAGAGGCCGATTGGCGCATCAGGTCGGCTGTGACCGAGAAGGGCGAGCAGGGCGCCAGCACCACCTGAGTCATGGCACCGGGGTTCGGGTCGTGATAGGTTTCGATCAGGCGCTGTGAGTCCTTTAAAATGAAGGCCTCGGTCTCCACGCAGCGGTCGGGGGGCAGGCCGCCCTGGCTTTCGCCCAGGCTCATCGAGCCGCGTGAGGCGTGCAGGCGGACCCCAATCTCCAGCCCGGCCTGGATCTCATCATCCAGACGGCAGCCGTTGGGGAAAATATAGAGATGGTCTGAGGCAGTGGTGCAGCCCGAGAGGGCCAGTTCGGCCAGGGCCAGCTGGGTGGAGATGTGGATATCGGCCGGGGTCAGGCGGGCCCAGATGGGGTAGAGTGTCTTCAGCCAGTTGAAGAGGTTGGCGTTTTGGGCCGGGGGCACGGCCCGGGTCAGGGTCTGATAAAAATGGTGGTGGGTATTGATCAGCCCGGGGAAAACAATGTGCCCGGACAGATCGAGGACTTCATCCGCCTCGGTGGGCAGGTTAGCCGTCGGGCCGGCCATCTCGATGATGCCGTCCCGGATAAACAGACCGCCGTCAGCGATTTCGCGGCGTTGTTCATCCATTGTTACTAAGAGGGCCGCATGGCGAACCAGCAGGGTGGGCATACGCTCCTTACAGCTTTGACATGGTACGGATTACGATAGCTTGCCCAAATGGGGCAATGTCAGACAATCTAAGTTTAGCAAAGAATCGAGATTACGTCAATTGTCTGACAACTATTCGTAGAGGGGGAGGGTGCAGATCAGAGGAACGACAGAATCACTGAGAGGATGAATTAACTGAGGCCACTGAAAAATGCCTTCCGGCAGGATGGAGAATTTTTCAGTGGCCTCAGTTTTCTTCAGTGCCTCAGTGGTTCAATCGTCTTCATTGGCCTGGCGGGATGAAGTGAGCCGCACCTTCGTTTTGGCGGAGAAAAGGTTGAACCGCCAAGTACGCCAAGGGCCGCAAAGTTTCGCGAAGATTTTTAATAAAAAATCTTTGCGCCTTCCATCCCTGGCGGCTTTGCGTTTTGATGGATGAATTTTCTTGGCGTTCTCCGCGTCTTAGCGGTTTAATCCTCCCTCGGTGCGAAGGTGAGTCTCTGATGAACTACAGAATCACTGAGAGGATGAATTTGTTGAGACCACTGAAAAATGCCCTCCGCAATAACGGGAATTTTCAGTGACTTCAGTATTTCTCAGTGCCTCAGTGGTTCAATAGAATTGGCAGAGCCGCCTTCTATTATGCGACCGAATGATTGAACCGCGAAGCCGCAAAGCACGCAAAGATTTTTTAATAAAAAAACCCTTGCGCCTTCCATCCCTGGCGGCTTTGCGTTTTGATGGATGAATTTCCTTCGCGTTCTCAGCGCCTAGCGGTTCAATCCTCCCCCCCGTTCTACAGCTTCGGGCCGAAGTAGTTCTTGGGCAGGCGGCGGGTGGTGCGCAGCTCGGCGTTGTAGGCCACCCGCAGGAGCAAGTGTTCCTCCCAGTGGCGGCCCATGGCCTGCATCCCGATTGGCATGCCCGCCGCGTTGTAACCGACTGGGAAACTGATGGCTGGCATACCGGCAAAATTGCCGGGGAAGACAAAGCGCATCATCTCGGTATCCGTGCCCAGGTCCGACCAGCCGGCGCTCAGGGCTTCGGGCGGCACTTTGGGGGCGGTCAGGGCGGTGGCGGGGGTCAGGAGGACATCCACATCCTGGTAGACCCGGGCGAAAATCTGGATGGCCCGCGTGCGCATCCGCTGGGCCTGGAGATAATCGTGGGCGCTCATGGCATTGCCCAGCACCAGGCTGAGGCGGGTGCTGGCCGAGAAATCGCCTTTGTTGGCGGGGTAGTTCTGCATACAGGCGGCCATCTCGCTCAAAATCGTGACGGCGTGGGCCACCCGCATCGCATCCAGCTCGGGGATGGTCACCTTGACCACCACCCCGCCGGCGCGTTCAAATTCGGCCACCATCTTCTGGTTGGCTTCCACAATCTCCGGGCTGGCATGCTGGAACCATTCCGGGAAAATGCCAAAACGGACACCCTTCAGATCGGGGGTGTTCCAGCCGTCCAGGCGCACAGGCGGCTGCTGCAGGGTCTGCGGCTGGGCCGGGTCTGGGCCGGCGATGATCTGGTAGACCAGGGCCACATCCTCCACCGAGGCGCCTAACGGGCCAACGTGGGCCACGCTCCAGCACAGGGCGGCTGCGCCAGCTTCGCTGACCCGGCCAAAGGTGGGCTTAAGCCCGACCACGCCGCACAGGCTGGCCGGCACCCGGATCGAGCCGCCGCCGTCGGCGCCCAGCGCCACGGGTACAATCCCGGCTGCCACTGCCGCCCCCGAACCGCTGGATGAGCCGCCCGGGTCGCTCTGCAGGTCATAGGGGTTGGCAATCCGACCGTGGTGGACGTTCTCGCCGTTGGTGGCAATCCCGATCTCGTGCATGTTGGTCTTGCCGACCAGCAAGGCACCGGCCGCCCGCAGGCGGGCAGCCACATACGAATCCTGGCGGGCGGGCTGGGCGCCCAGGAATTTTGTGCCCACGGTGGTGGGGTAAGGCAGCATGTCCAGCTCATCTTTGACCGCCACCGGGGTGCCTTCCAGAATACTGCGCGGCTGACCGCGGCGCAGCAGCTCGCTGGAATGCTCGGCCTGCTTCATAATATCCTCCGCCCGGCTGGCCGAAAAGGCGTGCAGGGCATCGGCGCTCTGGGCGATGGCCTGGATGGCGCCCTCGGCGGCCTGGGTCGGGGTCAGGCGTCCCTGGCGGTAGGCCAGGGCATAATCGCGCACCTGGGTGAAAGGCATATCGGCCTGAGGGGTGCGGCTGCTGTCGGGCACAGCCTGCGGCAGGTCCATGGGGCCGGCGGCATGTTCGGCCGGAACCACCAGCGGGAAATTGGTTGGATCTTCATTGAATTTCAGCTTGCGCAGCTTGGGGATGCCGCCGTTTTCGAGCAGGCTGCCCAGCAGCAAGGGCTGGGTCAGCGAACCGCCTGCCAGGCCAGCAAAAACTGAGAGCATTGTTCCGTATAATTTGGGAAGATTCAACGAGCGCAGATCGTAATCGGTCATAATTTCCTCTTTTATGCTGGCGGGGTGGGCTGAATGGGTGTGGGGTTATTATACTTTGAATTGGCTTCGGACTGAAATGGGGGGAGGGGTTGAACCGCGAAGGCACAAAGCACTCAAAGTTATTAAATTTCTTTGCGAAACTTTGCGTTTCCTGGCGTGCTTGGCGGTTCAGTCTTACCCCGCTTAATAGAAGGTGCAGCTCACCTCGCTCATTGTAGTGGCAATCGACTTCGACCCCAGGTGAGCCGCACCTCCTGGGAAGCCTCGCCCACCCGTCAGGTGCGGCTCACTTCATCACCTCCAGGTAGCCCAATAACCCAGGATTAAAGTGAGCTGCACCTTCAATTGGGCGACCGAATGATTGAACCGCAAAGCCGCCAGGGGTGAAAGGTTGCCTCCTCGCGCCGGGCGGGCTGAAGCCCTTCCTCAGAACATGGAAGCCCCTGGCGATGAGTACATCGCAGGGGCTGGGATTTCAGCCCCGCAGGGGCTTACATGAACTGAGCCCGGGGCTTTAGCCCCGGGCGGCTATGGCAAAGCGGGGCAGGAATTGAACGGCCAGGTCACGCCAAGATATTAATAATCTTTGCGTGCTTCGTGTCTTTGCGGTTTGATTGGTAGCCCACCCCGCCCGCTCAGCGCACGACGAACGGCAGATAGACCTGCTTGTAGTTGGTGTAATGGAGCAGGTTGCCCGCATACCCCAAAGCCCAGCCCTCGTTGGCCGATAGCATGTCAATGGCAAGCAAAGTGCGGGTAGCAGGGTTGGGCACGGCGCTCCAGTCGCTGCCATCGTAATGCAAAATCACGCCCAGGCTGTTGGAGAGGATCGAGCTCGAACCGCCCACAATCCAACCATCCGAGGCCGAAAGCATTTCGATTCCATTCAGAATCGGATAATCCGTATAGGTATAGGTCCAACTGCCGTTGTAGGCACAAATATAGCGGCCGCCCACCGCCCAGACCGCGCCGCCGGGCAGGATATCGACCGCATTAAGCCCAGAATCGCCGTTATTGATGGTGGTTTCAGACCAGGCGGCGCCTGTCCAGTGAGCCCGCAGCATCGAATAAGGGCTGGTGCTGCCCGCCCGGCCAACTGCCCAGGCATCACTGGGCGAAAGGGCCGCCACGGCCCGGAACCGGCGCTGGGCGACCAGACTGGTTTGGGTCCAGGCGCTGCCATCCCAATGGGCAATCGCCGCATTCCCAAAAGTGTCATACCCTACCGCCCAGACGTCATTGGCGGCGGTGAAGTCCAGCCCATAGAAGTCGATGCAGTTCGAACTGCAGGAATTGGCGCTCCAGGCGCTGCCATCCCAATGCAGGAGCTTGCCCCCCTTGCCAGCGGCCCAGCCGTCGGATGCGGTGATCATTTTGACGGTGTACAACGGCTGCAAGGTGGGCGAAGTGACCCGGTTCCAGGCTGCGCCATCCCAGCGCAAAATCACCGAGCCATCCTCATTGTTATTGGCGGTATAGGATTCAAAACCAACCGCCCAGCCGTCGGTCGGCGAAACCATCGATATGCTGCGCAGTTGGTATGGGGAGGGTGTCTGCAAAGCCCAGGTGCCCAGGGCGGGTGCCGCGGCGGAATGCGCCCGCCCGGCCTGCGGCCCAAAGCTGGCGAAAAGCGCACAGGCAATGAACAAACTGAGCCTGGTGGACCAAAGTCTCTGGCTTGTGCTCATAGTTCAGCCCCTTAATTTTTTGGGGGTAACCAGGCGGCGGAGCCGTCCGATTACCCCCAATCAAATGAATTGTTGGTATCACGAAAGTTGGGTGTTTTTGTGAGCGAGGCCCACAAAACTCACCAACCCACTTCAGGTTATTTCTTGGCTGCGTACTGAGCGGCGCGGACGGTGTTGCGCATGAGCATGGCAATCGTCATCGGGCCAACGCCGCCGGGGACGGGGGTGATCCAGCCAGCCACTTCCTTGGCTTCTTCGAAGCAGACATCGCCGACCCACTTGTAACCCTTCTTGGCAGTCGGGTCGTTGACGGCGTTGGTGCCGACATCGATGACCACGGCGCCGGGCTTGATCCAGTCGCCGCGCACCATCTCGGGCCGGCCCACAGCCGCCACCAGGATATCGGCCTGGCGGCAGATGCCAGCCAGATCTTTGGAGCGCGAATGGCAGACGGTGACGGTGGCGTCCCGCTTGACCAGCAGCAGGGCAGCCGGCATGCCGACGATGTTCGAGCGGCCCAGGACGACGGCGTTGGCGCCCTTGAAGGGCACGCCGGTCTGCTCGATCAGGTACATCACGCCATCGGGCGTGCAGGGCACAAACAACGGCTCGCGGCCTTTTTGGGCCAGGCGGCCGATGTTCAGCGGGTGGAAACCATCGACATCTTTCTCGATGCTGATGGCGTTGAGGACTTTCTCATCGTCAATATGGTCGGGCAGCGGGAGCTGGACCAGGATACCGTTGACGCGCGGGTCGGCGTTCAGTTCGCGCACCAGGTTTTCGATCTCTTCCTGGGTGGCGTCGGCTGGGACGGTGTGCCCAAAGGACTCGATCCCCAGCTCGCGGGCCCGTTTCTGCTTCATGCCAACGTAAGATTGTGAATCTTTGCGTTCGCCCACCAGGACGGTTGCCAGACCAGGGCGCGGCAGCCCGGCTTTGACCATGGCTTCCACTTCGGCGGCGGTTTCAATTCGCAGTTTTTCGGCGATGGCATTGCCATCAATAATTTGCGCACTCATGCTGCACTCCTTCAAAGAACATTTGGTGAGCGGGGTCTGGCTGCGGCGGGGTCTTATCCGCGCCCAGCTGAAACGCCAGCTCGGAATTATGAGACGATACTTCAATTATGCGCAAATTGTCCATTTTACACAATGGACATTTGTCACCTTTTTCTCTGGTTAAATGATAGGTGAATCTAAAGGGTTGTCCAAAAAGTATTTTTGACAACCCTGGGCTCTCAAATATGGAAGAATTGGGGAACACTCACCCCCACCTGTGGGGGTGAGTGTTCCCCAAACCCCTCTTTTAGGACAGCCCATAGATTCAGCATTTATTTCTTGGCAGAGCGCCAGGCAGCATCAAGGTAGAGCTTTTTTGGCTTTGCAAAAAAAAGCTCACCAATTATTTCACGGCAGAGCGCCAGGCAGCATTAAGGTAGAGCTTTTTTGGCTTTGCCAAAAAAGCTCACCAATTATTTCACGGCAGAGCGCCAGGCAGCATTAAGGTAGAGTTTTTTTTGGCAAAGCCAAAAAAAGCTCACCAATTATTTCACGGCTGGGCGCCAGGCAGCATTAAGGTAGAGTTTTTTTGGCAAAGCCAAAAAAAGCTCACCAATTATTTCACGGCTGGGCGCCAGGCGGGGTTGAAATCGTAGAAGATGTCGTTGGTGACGTTGACCAGCCCGATGCCGCTGACGCCGATGATCATGATGTCGCGCTGCCCGTTGGGGAAGCCCATCACAGCCAGCATGGAGCTGTCGGGCGAGAAGGAGGGCTGGTTGAGCAGGCGGGTGTTGGGGATCATGGCCACCAGCTCGCCGTCCTGCGAATATTGGACCGCCATCAGGTTCGAGATGTTGTTATCGGGCGACCAGGAGGTGAAGACGATGGTCTTGCCGTTGGGCGCCCAGACCGGGTCGATGTTACGGCTGTCGCCGGGGTTGCGGCCCAGCAGGAAGCGGTTGGTGCCGTCGCTGTTCATGACATGGATGTGGTTATCCTGCCCGGTGAAAACGAGCATCTTGCTGTCGGGCGACCAGGCGGGGAAGGTCTCAGGGCGGGCGGGTTCCTGCTCCATCCGGACGACCGAGTCATCTTCTAGGTTGAGCACAAAGATCTGGGGGATGGTCTGGTCACGCAGGGAGACAAAGGCGATGTACTTGCCATCCGGCGACCAGGAGGGCGAATAATCGCCGCCGGCAAAACCGGGCAGGTGGGTCAGGTTGGTGCCGTCCACGTTGATCATGAACAGGCTAGAGGTGTTGTAGACCTCTTTATTCTGGGCGCAGGGCGAGATGAACACCAACCGCATGCCGTCCGGGCTCCACGAAGGCTTGCAGGCGCCCTCGGGCAGGCTGGTGATCTGAGTCAGGCCGGTTCCGTCGGTATTGATCAGGAAAATGTTGGGCACATCCCCATTCCGGATCGAGGCAAATGCAATCTGATCGCTGCCGCCAAAAGGAGTGGGGATGGCGGTCGGAGTGGCGCTGGGGGTAGGTGTTTGGGTTGGGGTGGGCGTGGCGCTGGGGGTGGGTGTCAGCGTGGCTGTAGCGCTTGGGCTGGGAGTAAAGGTGGCCGAAGCGGTCGGAACGACGGGGTTATCCCCATCGCCGTCGCTGACGAGGTCCTCGTGGGTGGGGCTGGGGATGGCAGCCGGCTGGCTGGCGATGGGCAAACCAACTGCCTGGAGCATGCTGCGGGCGCGGGCCGCCACGCCAGGGTTCAAGAGCGAGATAGAGGCGCCAACCGCCAGGACGAGGAGCACGACCAGCCACGGGATGGGGTTAAACATACCCTGGCGGCGGCCGCTGTTCTGGAAGGGGTTATCCTTGAGCGGGTTGCTGATCGGGTAAGACGGTTTAAGCATGTCCAGGTCGTCTGCCCCAGTTGGATCGGAGGTGGGGCGGCCCAGCAGGCTGGAGTTGGGCGGCGGCTCAACCATTTGTTCGAGGGGCATCCGCCGGCGGGTGGTGGAGCGCGAGAACATCAGGTCGTTCTTCATCTCCTCGGCGGTCTGGTAGCGGTCATCCGGGCGGACAGCCATGGCCTTTTCCAGCACCGAGGCCAGGCGTTTGGACACCTTTGGATTGCGGCGTGTCAGGGGGGTGAGAGCGGTCTGCTCCATGGCGCGGGCCAGGCCGTCTTCGGGGATGACGTTGCAGAGGGCCGAATAGAGGGTGGCGCCGACCGAGTAGATGTCGGAGCGGTGGTCGGTGCGGGCGGTGCCGTACTGCTCGGGCGGGGAATAGCCGGGGGTCATGGCGCGGGCGCCGGTGGTGGTGGCCTGGCGGCCCGAGACGACCTTGGCCAGGCCAAAGTCCACCAGGAAGATCTGCCCATCCGGGGCGATCTTGACATTGCCCGGTTTGACATCCCGGTGCAGCACCTGGGGGTTGCGGGTGTGGAGGTAGGTCAGGGCGTCGCACAGGGCGGCCCCGATAATGATCACTTCTTCGTCCGGCAGGATATTGACCCGCTCCATACGCTGGCGCAGGTCTTCTCCTTCAATATAATCCATCACCAGATACTGGCCCTGGTCTTCAACCACAAAGTGGTCGGTCACCCGGGGCAGGTTGGGGTGGCGCAGGTTGGCCAGAATGACAGCCTCACGCCGGAACTGGCGGGCGTACTCCTCGGTGGTGAACAGGTTCTCTTTGACTGCCACATCCACACCCAGGTTTTCGTCGATGGCGCGATAAACAGCAGCCATCCCACCCTGGCCGAGAATCTCTACGATCCGGTAGCGCTTATTTAATAAGTAACCACGTTCAAGCGTCATGAAGTTTTTTCAATGCTGGTGTGCATAATTTCAGTGGTGATTATATCTTATTTTCTAAGGATGAAGAAATTGCCTACGAATTGATGGGCAGGGCTTTAACAAGAAAGGACAAGCATTGCGGGATTC
>Ga0268298_10000404_pt1 | contig 55550 bp, 37 predicted proteins | sample WWTPWeurt_MetaG_FD_194462 | JGI IMG/M metagenome (GOLD analysis project Ga0268298, IMG submission 194462) | Activated sludge microbial communities from WWTP in Nijmegen, Gelderland, Netherland - WWTP Weurt | ecosystem: Engineered > WWTP > Aerobic digester > Activated sludge | place... | reverse complement strand
CAGAATGAACGCCTTCTGGGCGTCCGAAAACTTCGAGGCTTTCATCGTCTTCCGCTCCTCCCAGCCGAGGGGATTCGGCAGCGCAAGACTCTAGCCAAAAATGGTCCAGTTTTCCGGCCTCAGATCATACCCGAATTAATGACTCGAAGTAACGCAACGGAAATTTCAAAGCATCAACTACCTGACCTTAGCGCGCCATTTTTTCGAATGCCGCTAATGCGAAGAGACCTTTCAAGACAACATCAGAAGCTGGTTGAACTGGAAAAGGAATTTCCCGGCACCGTTCTTTACGCATCACCCGGCATGAAAAACCTGAGTCAATTCAACTTAGGCTATAAAGCCTGCCGCGTGCACGAGCTAACCGCATTTTTCTCACCTGCAGAAATTGGTCTGCTAGCTGACAATGCAGAACACGCAGTTGCCTATCAAATGGACCCACCTCTTGCGTACTTCTGCTCAACGCCGCGAGCTATCAACGCAATGACCTTTGAAGCGCTAACTAGAAATGCGAGGGAGCTGTTCCTCCGCCCAAGATATATGAGGCTGGAAAACTCATCTCACGAGCTCTTAAACGCCGTACGCCAGATGGTGAGCCCAGAGATGAGGGGAGCGGAAGGGGAAGTCAGGCGGCGCATCGGCATCCGACGGTCAGATCGGCGCCGGGAGCAGCCTGCTTCCCAGCGAACGGAACGAGCGATTGAGGACATCTTGCTTGCTCGGGAAATGGTCCGCGTCGATCTGGGCTTGGATGTATTAATCGCGCAACCCCGCGAGTAGCGACTTTCTTTCAGATCATTTGAAGCGGGGAGCGTGACGCGGGAGCCGCGAATTGACGTGCGGCCGGACCTCTTAGGGGCGCAGCCGCTGCACTGAGGTCGGCAGACTCGTGGTGACCCACTCCGCAATCACCTGCTGCTTCCGGTGATACGCCAGCCCCGCGGCCACCACCGCGACCCCGATCAGCGACAGCGCGAACGGGAACAGCAGCGAGTCCTTGAAGACGACGTCGGCGAGATGGCCGAGATACATCGTGATGCCGATGGCGCCGAACACGGCGTAGGCGCGGCGGACGATGATGACGGCGATTAGCAGCAGGCCGACGTTCATCAGGCAGTAGATCGCCTTGCCGAGCTCGGTGGCGCCTTCGGTGGCGCTGATGCCGCCCCAGAAGGCCAGCAGGCCGAACAGGTGCAGCCAGAAGCCGAGGTCGCGGCGGTCGCTGGTGGTGTCGACGATCCAGGCGAGAACGAGCATGCCGAGGCCGAACCAGATCGACACGATGCGGCGCATCTCCCAGTCGATATGGCCAAGGTTGAAGATCCAGGGCGAGAGGTCCATCGACATGAACCACAGCGCGACCGAGATGATCGCGACGATGAAGGGCACGCGGTAGAAGCGCAGCGCGATGCTGCCGGCCGCGATAGTCGCGATTTCCATGAACAGCCAGCTGCCCTTGATCCAGACGTAGAAGTCCTGGACCGTGCCGGGCTTGCCGAATTTGCCCCACCAGCCGAACTCCTCCTGCAGGCCGTAGACGGCGAGCGGCGCCATCGACACCGCGATCGCGATCAGCAGGCCGCCGGGGACGCGCAGATCGCGGCGCCAGAGGTGGTTGCCGGCGAAGCCGAAGGCTGCGGCATAAGCGAGCGCGCAGGCGGTCAGCGCGCGGCCGCCCATCTGCGAGAACGCCACCGTCGAGAACAGGCCCATGGCGCCGATCACGATCAGCGCGCCCGCGTACCAGAGCAGGTGCGCGGCATCGAATGTGGCGCGGGGCGTGGGACCCGCCTTCGCCTGTTGCTCGAGGTAGGTCAGCAACCGCTGCAACTCGTCAGGTGCGATCACGCCGGCTCCGGCGGCGGCGCGCAGATCTCGTTCCGAATAGGACATCGTTATCACCCTTTGCCACTCCGCCTGACGTACGCGCGGTCTGTCGCGGCAACGCCTGGGGCGCTGCGCGTCGCGAACCGGTGCCGACGTGGCGGATAAGGGTGAGTGTAGCGGAGCTTGAGCGACGTTCAAGATAATTATGAACAACGCTCAAAGTTGTTTGCGGTGGCTGGACGTGGGGTAACCTGCCAAGACCAGCATGGCACAGCGGCCTGCCCCACCCTCCGCCGTCATTCCTCGCGAAAGCGGGAATCCAGTACGCTGCGGCCACGCGATCCGTCACTGCCATCTCTGCAATACTGGATCGTCCGCTTTCGCTTTCGCGGACGATGACAGTTGGGGTGGAACGGGCTCCTTCCGCGTCATTGCGAGCGGAATGAAGCAATCCAGAGGCCTTGTGCGGCCCTGGAACGCGTCGCTTCGCTCGCGATGACGGTGTGGAGAAGCAGGCTTCCGAAACAATCCGACAGGCGGCGGACGCGCCCCGCCCTCAATCCTTGAAATACGGCTCCACCGGGCCGTGGACCTTGATGGTCAGCGGGTTGCCGTGCCGGTCCTTGGCGGTGCCGGCGGCGACGCGGATCCAGCCTTCGCTGATGCAGTATTCCTCGACATTGGTCTTCTCGGCGCCCTTGAAGCGGATGCCGACGTCGCGCGACAGGATCTCCGCATTGTAATAGGGGCTCTTCGGATCGACCGAGAGGCGGTCGGGGAAGGTGAAGGTCTCGTTGTCGCTCACAGCAGTGCCTCGATCTCTTTCTTCAACGCCTCGGGCGTGGTGGTCGGCGCATGGCGCGACACCACATTGCCTTGGCGATCGACCAGGAATTTGGTGAAATTCCATTTGATCGCCGAGCCCAAGAGGCCGGTCTTCTCGCCCTTCAGGAACTTGTAGAGCGGATGCGCCTCCGCGCCGTTGACGTCGATCTTCGCAAACAGCGGGAAGGTGACATCGTACTTCGTCGAGCAGAACGCACCGATCTCCTCGGCCGTGCCGGGCTCCTGGGCGCCGAACTGGTTACAGGGAAATCCGAGCACGGCAAAGCCCCTGTCCGCATAGGCGCGGTGCAACGCCTCCAGGCCGCGATATTGCGGCGTGAAGCCGCACGCGCTCGCGGTGTTGACGATCAGGAGCACCTGTCCCGCGAAGCGCTTCAGCGGCACCTCCTCGCCCGTGAGCGAGGCGGCGGTGAAATCGTAGATGCTGGCCGTTGGACTCGCCATGGCTCAGGCTGCCACCGGATCGATCGGCGATGGCGGCGTGCCGCCCGCCTCGATGGCTTCGCCGGCGGCGAGGCACATGTCCTCGCGAAAGCGCTGGCCGACGAGCTGCACGCCGACGGGCACGCGGCCGACCATGCCGGTCGAGACCGTCAGGCCCGGCAGGCCGAAGAACGGAATCGCGATCTGCGTCAGCTGCGCGTGCCAGACCTGCTTGAACGACTCCTCGTCCTTGCGGTCGAGCTGATCGGCGAAGGGCAGCATGCCGGAGACCGGCATCAGCAGCAGCGGATGCTGCTCCATGAACGTCAGCCACTGCCGGGTCAGCGCGGCGCGGCGCGCGAGCGTCTGCGACAGGTCGAACGGATGCACCTTGTCGCGGACGCCGCGCAGGCAGGCCAGCGCGCCGGGATCGCCCTCCTTCTCGGCCGCCGCGAGCTGGGCCTCGTAGCCGTCGCCGAGCCACAGCCGGGTTTGCAGCAGCGCGGCCTCCTGCATCGGCGGCGTGTCCTTGATTTCGTCCACGGTCCAGCCGGCGGCCTCCAGGCGCTTGGCAGCATCGCGCAGCGCGGCGACGACCTCCGGCACCGGATTCAGCCCGTCCGGGTTGACGCAGAGCTTGACGCGCTTCGGCAGATCAGGGCCTTCCAGCGGCACCGGCATCCACCAGATATCGCGGACGTCGCGCGCCGACATCGCCGCAAGCGCGATCCTGACGTCGTTGATGGTGCGGGCGAGCGGGCCGGAGACGGCGCTGATCTGGGGGCCGATCGGGCGCTCGGGGAGACAGGTATTGAAGGCGGGGATGCGGCCGACGGTCGGACGCAGGCCGTGGATGCCGCAGGCATAGGCCGGATAGCGCACCGAGCCGGCGATATCCGTGCCGTGGCCGATATGGCCGATGCCGGCGGCCGTCGCGGAGCCTGCGCCCCCCGAGGAGCCGCCCGGGGTGATGCCGGGATCGCGCGGGTTCTTGGTGTGGCCATGGATGAGATTGCTGGTGAACCAGCGATAGGACACCGCCGGCGTGTTGGTGCGGCCGAGCAGCACGGCGCCGGCCTTGACGAAGTTGTTGACGACCGGATTGTGCGCGGACGCGATCGCGTCCTTCTGCAGATTGAGGCCGTTGGTGGTGGCGTAGCCTGTCTGGTCGACATTGACCTTGATCGTCACCGGCACGCCGGCGAGCGGCCCCGGATCCTCGCCGCGCGCGAGCCGTGCGTCGATCGCGTCGGCCTGCTGCAGGACGTCCTCAGGACGATGGTCGATCACGGCGTTGATCTGATGATTGACCTGGTCGAGCCGCGCCAGCGCCGCGGTCGCGGCATCGCGGGCGGAAACCTGTTTCGACTTGATGAGGGCGGCGAGATCGGCAGCCGGCAGGCGCCAGAGATCGGTCATGGGGAGCTCCGTGGTGACCCCGCGTTCTTAGCGCGCGGAACGGCGGGGAGAAAGCCGTCGCGGCGCGGCACTCCGGGACAGCCTATGCGGCAAAGCGCATAGGTCTGGTTGCTGCTCGCTCTCTCCCCCTCGTCATGGCCGGGCCTGTCCCCGCCATCCACGTTGAGCCGCGCTCGCTGACCGACGTGGATGCCCGGGACGGAGCCCGGGCATGACGGAGACATGAGTTGGCGTCGCATTCAAAGGCGAAAGTCGCGCCGGCGATCAATACCGATCCTGCATCGATCGATCCGGAAACAAGCTTGGCCAAGCTTCGCAAACGACTTTAAGACCTCAAGCAACAACATCATAAACGGAGGAAACCAGATGATCAGATCGGGCACCATCATGGCCGCAACATTCGTTCTCGCCGCTGCAGCAACGCTGGCGCCGCGCGCGGCCTCCGCCGAGACCTACGCCTATGTCGGCAATGCCGACAGCAACGACATCAGCGTCTTCAAGTTCGACGCGATGACCGGCGAGATGGTGCCGGTGCAGACGGCCGCTTTCGTCGGCGTCGAGAAGCCGGGCTCGTCGACCCCGCTCGCGGTCAGCCCGGACAAGACGGTGCTGATCGCCGGCGTGCGCGCGCAGCCTTACCTCGCGGAGAGCTTTGCGATCGACGCCAAGACCGGCCAGCTCAGCCATCTCGGCAACGGACCGCTCGCCGACAGCATGGCCAACATCGCCTTCGACCGCACCGGCAAGGTGCTGTTCAGCGCCTCCTATGGCGGCAACAAGGTGGCGGTGAATCCGGTCCAGGCCAGCGGGGTCGTGGCGGCGCCGAGCCAGGTGATCCCGACCGGGCTCAACGCCCACGCCTTCCTGCCCTCGCCCGACAACCGCTTCGTGTTCGCGACCAATCTGGGCTCCGACCAAGTGCTCGGCTTCGCCTTCGATGCGGCCACGGGCACGCTGACGGCCAAGGAGGCGCTGACGGTCAAGACGCCGGAGAAGTCGGGACCGCGCCACTTCATCTTCCACCCGAACGGCAAGTTCATCTATCTGCTGCACGAGCTCAACGCCGATCTCGCGGTCTATGGCTATGACGCCGACAAGGGCCTTTGGAGCGAGCAGCAGCGGCTCACCACCCTGCCCGCCGGCTTCACCGGCAAGCCCTGGGCGGCCGATCTTCACCTCACGCCTGACGGCCAGTTCCTGTACGCCTCCGAGCGCGGCTCGAACACGCTCGCCGCCTTCAAGGTCGATGCGGCCAGCGGCCGGCTGACCTCGATCGGCAGCGTGCCGACGGAGACGCAGCCGCGCGGCTTCGCCATCGATCCCGGCGGACGCTATCTCGCCGCCGTGGGCGAGGTGTCGAACGGCATGACCGTCTATCGTATCGATGCCGCCAGCGGCGCGCTGGAGAAGATCAAATCATATGCCGTCGGCAAGAAGCCGAACTGGGTGGAGTTCGTCAGCCTGCCGTAATCGGCGACAGCTATTGAAGCGACACCTTCAACGCGGCCATCCTTCGAGACGCCCGCCTAGGGCGGGCTCCTCAGGATGAGGGCGGAGTTCGCAGCGATATTCATTGGCCGCATCGCGGATGTTCACTCTCATGGTGAGGAGCGCCGTCCTCGGCGCGTCTCCGGACGACGCTTCGCATCGCCGGGAGACCCATGAGGCCGGGCAAGCCCCGACATTCCCATCGGCGCGGTTAGCGCCTATATCCAGCGACATGAATAGCCCTGCTGCCCAGACCGACCGCCATCCTCTCGCGGTTCAACATCCGGAACTCGACGACGCCTCCATCCGGCTGCTGGTCGAGACCTTCTACGGCCGCGCGCGCGAGGACGCGCTGATCGGGCCGATCTTCAACCGCGCGGTGGCGGACTGGGACGAGCATATCGACCGGATCAGCGATTTCTGGTCGTCGATGTTCTTGAAGACCGGCCGCTACAATGGCGCACCGATGCGGCCGCATCTGGCCTTGTCACTGCAAGGCGCGCATTTCGATCGCTGGCTGCAGCTGTTCGAGGCGACGGCGCGCGAGCTGTTCGCGCCGGATCTCGCCGACCTCTTCATCATCCGCGCGCGGCGGATCGCCGACAGTTTCGAGATGGGGATCGCCAGCACGCGCGGCGAGCTGATGCGGCCCCGTCATTCGGTCTGACGCGGCCCGGCTGCCGCACGCCGTCATCCATGTGACCGACATCCATATGAGCGACCGACGGCAGGCAATGCCACGCCTGGCGCAGGTCCATCGGCGCTCAATGCCGCGTCATCGATTGCGCGGTCATGTTGAAGATGGCCTCGGAGAACGGAAACTCCAGCACGATCTCGCCATCCTCATCGGTGACCTCGATGACCGCCGTCATCAGGGCAGCATTGCCACCTTCGGTGCGGAGCAGTTCCTTGATCATGTCGCGCGCCACTTCCCAGGCGCGGTCGGGATTGCGTAGCACTTCACCGTCGGTGTCGGAGACCAGTTCCTCGCCGATCCGTGTGTTGAAGAAATATCTAGGCATCGTCAGTTTCCAATGGGGCGCGCGCTGGGATTTTGAAGGCTCGAACGTCTCACATCTGCTTTATCCAGGCAGCTCAGACCCTTGAAGCTAGGGGCTGAACTGAACCGCATTGCGAAGCCATCGATCACGAATCCGTTGTTTTCACGACCCGTTGCGGTGAAAACGGTTGCAATTCGCATCTGCGGCTTCGCACTGCAATAAACAGGCCTGAAAGGCTCAAAACAGAAAATTCCACTGGCGAACTTTTCGTGGCACGGTAGTTTAAATCTGAGGACGATAACCGTCCCGTCTTGAAGGAGAGGACAATGGCCTGGAAAGCACCGAAGATCGTTGAAGTGCCGGTTGGCATGGAAATCAACATGTATGCCTGCGCGGCTCGCAAATAATTCGCGGGTGTGACGTCCAGGTCCCGCCCGACCAGGACGTCGGCGCCAGAGGGTGGGCATCCGTGATCGCGTATGAGCCAGCCCCTACGCAGGTCCGATGTCCACCCTCGTCGCTCCTTTGCTGCTTCGCCAGCAGGCTTTGCTGTGTCGCTTGCTACGCTATCCACCTGCTCGCGCTTTGCTTGCTGCGTCGTGCCCCGCTTCACCCAGACTTGCGTCACTTTGACTGCTGGTCGTCCTGCCGCTGGTAATCGCGTGCGTCACCAGAGCTGAGATCCAGGAGACGGCTCATGCTTCGCCTCGTCGTCCTGGGCGCCGCCGCGGGCGGCGGAGTCCCGCAATGGAATTGTGGCTGCGCGGTGTGCCGTGCCGCGCGCACCTCACATCCCGAGATCCGCAACAGCCAGGCGTCAGTCGCCGTCAGCGCCGATGGCGCCAACTGGTTCCTGATCAACGCCTCGCCCGACCTGCGCCAGCAGGTCACCTCGACGCCGCAACTGCATCCGAAGCCGGGCGCGCTGCGCCACAGCCCGATCGCCGGCGTGATCCTGACCAATGGCGAGATCGACGCGATCACCGGGCTGCTGTCGATGCGCGAAAGCTCACCTTTCTCGATCCATGCGCACCCCAAGGTGCTTGCGATCCTGCGTTCGAACAACATCTTCGATGTGCTGAAGGACGAGACGGTCAAGCGCGTTCCGATCGTCATCGATGTTCCGTTCCGGCCGCTGCTGCAGGACGGCGCGCCGTCCGGCCTCGAGGTCACCGCCTTCGCGGTGTCCGGCACCAGCGCCTGGTATCTGCGTGACAAGCAGCACCCGGGCGGCAGCGCATCGGCCGGCGACACGCTGGGGCTGAGGATCGCCGACCTCGACAGCGGGCAATATTGCTACGTCATTGCCGCCTGCGCCGACGTCGACCATGAGCTGAGAATGAAATTGAAGGGCGCGCCGCTGGTGCTGTTCGATGGCACGGTGTGGCGCGACGACGAGATGATCCAGGCCGGACTCGGCAACAAGACCGGGCAGAGCATGGGACATATCGCGATGTCCGGAGAAAGCGGCGCGATCAAGCAGCTGGCGGACCTCGGGATCGGCAGGAAGATCTTCCTGCACATCAACAACTCCAATCCGGCGTGGCTGCACGCCTCACCCGAGCGGCAAACGTTGGAACGCGAGGGATGGGAAATCCCCGCTGAAGGGATGGAGATCGTATTGTGAGTGAGGTCAATCTGAGCGGAATGACGGCGCTGTCGATCGGACGCGGCGTGACGCTGAACAATGCTGCGGAACTGGAAGCGGCGCTGCGCCACATCGGCGCAACGCGCTATCACAATCACCACCCGTTCCATAAGCTGCTGCACAGCGGCAAGCTGAACAAGGGCCAGGTGCAGGCCTGGGCGCTCAATCGCTACTACTACCAATCGACGATCCCGCTGAAGGACGCGATGGTCATGACCCGCTTCCGCGACCGCGCCACGCGGCTGGAATGGCGGCACCGCATCGAGGATCATGACGGCGATGTCGGCAGCGAGGGCGGCATCGAGCGCTGGCTGAAGCTGACCGAGGGCCTCGGCCTCGACACGGCCTATGTGGAATCCACCGAAGGCATCCTGCCGGCGACGCGCTTCGCGGTGGAGGCCTATGTGCATTTCTGCCGCGACCGCTCGCCGCTGGAGGCGATCGCCTCATCGCTGACCGAGCTGTTCGCCCCGAGCATCCACGAGGAGCGCATCTCCGGGATGTTGGAGCATTACAGCTTCGTCAATCACGACACGATGAGCTACTTCAAGCGCCGCCTCACCCAGGCGCCGCGCGATGCGAATTTCGCACTGCATTACGTCAAGGAGCATGCGACCACGCCGGAGCAGCGCGCCGCGGTGTGCAACGCGCTGATCTTCAAGACCAACGTGCTGTGGGTGCAGCTCGACGCGCTGTATCACGCCTATGTCGAAGGCCACATCCCGCCCGGCGCCTTCGTGCCGAAGGAGGGGTGATCGTGGTCTTCGCGGCTCTCTCAACAGCACCGGTGCCACCATCCCCTGGAGGGGGAGGGTCGGTCCGCGCGAAGCGCGAGGCGGGGTGGGGTGGAGCCACCAGCCGCGGTGTGAATGGAGAGATCACCCCACCCCGCCGCGCATCGCGAGCGATGCGCGGCGACCCTCCCCCTCCAGGGGAGGGTGGGCACCGCCGATGCTGCAGCATCGGACAGAACGCAACCGTTATCGGCTAGAGACCCGCCATGGCCCCGCGTCACATCCAAGTTGCCGAGACCAGCCGCGTGGTACTGCCGCGGCATACCAAGCTGAAATTCGACGAGACGCGCCAGGTCTGGGTGATCCTGGCGCCGGAGCGGGTGCTGGCGCCGGATGAGATCGCGGTCGAGGTGCTCAAACTGTGCGACGGCGTGCGCAGCGTTGCCGGCATCATCGACGAGCTGGCGACGAAATATGCCGCGCCGCGCGACGTGATCGCGACCGACGTCGTGGCCATGCTACAGGATCTCGCCGACAAGGGCTTTCTGACCGAGGTTCGGGAGACGACCTCATGACCGAGCTGACTGAGACGACGCCGCAGGTCGACGCGAATGACGGGCTCGCCGTGCTGGAGCGGCGCGGTTCCGTGGCCGAGACTTACGGCATTCCGCTCGCCGTGCTGCTCGAACTCACGCATCGCTGCCCGCTGCAATGCCCCTATTGCTCCAACCCGTTGGAGCTCGATCGCGCCGGCCAGGAGCTGACCACCGCCGAATGGAAGAAGGTGCTGTCGGAGCTCGCCGAGATCGGCGTGCTGCAGGTGCATTTCTCGGGCGGCGAGCCGACCGCGCGCAAGGACATCGTCGAGCTGGTGCAGCACGCCAATGACGTCGGGCTCTACACCAATCTGATCACCTCGGCGGTGCTGCTGACGCGCGAGCGGCTGAAGGAGCTGGCAGATGCCGGGCTGTGTCACGTGCAGATCAGCTTCCAGGGCAACGAGCCCGTCGTGGCCGATCGCGTCGGCGGCTACAAGGGCGGCCATAGCAAGAAGCTCGAGGTCGCGAAGTGGACCCGCGAGCTGGACCTGCCGCTGACGGTGAACGCTGTGATGCACCGGCAGAACCTGCACCAGCTGCCAGACATCATCCAGATGGCGGTCGATCTCGATGCCGACCGGCTCGAGGTCGCCAATGTGCAATATTACGGCTGGGCGCTGAAGAACCGCGCCAGCCTGATGCCGACCTACGAACAGTTGGAGGAGACCGACCGTCTGGTCGAAGAGGCGCGCGAGCGGCTGAAGGGTACGCTGACCATCGACTACGTCGTGCCGGACTACTACGCGCTGCGGCCGAAGAAGTGCATGGGCGGCTGGGGCCGGCAGTTCTTCAACATCTCGCCGTCGGGCAAGGTGCTGCCGTGCCATGCTGCCGAGAGCATCACCGGGCTCGACTTCATGTCGGTGCGCTCGAACAACTCGATCGCCTGGATCTGGCAGAACTCCGAGGCCTTCAACCGCTATCGCGGCACCGGCTGGATGAAGGAGCCGTGCAAATCTTGCGAGTTCCGCGAGATCGATTTCGGCGGCTGCCGCTGCCAGGCCTTCGCACTGACCGGCGATGCGGCCAACACGGATCCGGCCTGCACGCTGTCGCCGCTGCACGAAAGCATCTTCAAGCAGGCCGAGCGCGACGCGGCCTCGGGCCAGGACCGCTTCCTCTATCGCAACTTTGCCGGCGGCACGCCGGAGAACGGCAACGATGCCTGATGCCGAAGCCGGCCGCGCCGCCGCGCGCCGCACCGATCCGTTCACGCCGCTGACGTCGGAATGGCTCGACGTCTCCGGCGGCCATCAGATCTATGTCGAGAGCGCCGGCCGCGTCGGCGGCATTCCCGCGCTCTATCTGCATGGCGGGCCGGGCTCCGGCTGCCAGCCGGATCACCGCCGCCTGTTCGATCCCGAGCGCTTCCATGCCGTGCTGTTCGACCAGCGCGGCGCCGGGCGCTCGCGCCCCACGCGCAGCCGCGACAACAACACCCTGCCCGACCTGATCGCCGACATGGAGGCGATCCGCGCGAAATTCGGCTTCGAACGCTGGCTCGTCGCCGGCGGCTCCTGGGGCGCGACCTTGGCGCTGGCCTATGCAGAGGCGCATCCGACGCGCGTGACCGGTCTGGTGCTGCGCGCGACCTTTCTCGGCACCCGCGCCGAGGTCGAAGCAGCGTTCGGCGAGACGCTGGCGCGGTTTCATCCGACGCTGCACCGCGACTTCCTGGAGATGCTGCCGGAAGCCGAGCGTGCCAATCCGTGCGACGCCTATTTCCGCCGCATCCTCGATCCGGATCCGGCCATCCACGGCCCCGCCGCGCGCGCCTGGCACGATACCGAGCGCGCCTTGTCCGAGGTCAAGCCGGCGCGCAGCCATCTCGACCGGCTCGCGATCCGCTCCGGCAGCGCGCTGCCGGCGACGCCGTTCATGGAGGCGCATTACTTCTCGCAGGACAGCTTCATGGCGCCGGACCAGCTGCTGCGCGACGCGACGAAGCTCGCCGGCATCCCCGGCATCATCGTGCAGGGCCGCTACGACCTGCTCTGTCCGCCCTCGACCTCGGCGCGGCTGGCGGAGGTGTGGCGCGACGCCGAAATCCGTGTCGTCGAGGCCGCAGGTCACAATCTTTATGACCCCGGCATCCGCGATGCGGTCATGAAAGCCATCTGCGATATGGCTAAGCGCACGGCCGCGCCTTAAACACACCCCTTCTTCCCCTCATGCTGAGGAGGCGCGCCAGCGCCGTCTCGAAGCATGAGGCCCGCGATCCCTCCGGGCCTCATGCTTCGAGACGGCCGCCTATGGCGGCCTCCTCGGGATGAGGATCAGCCACATGCACAGGAGCCTTAAGATGCCCATCGCCGGGAAAGGCATGCTTTTGACATCGATGAACATCGATGCCGAGCATGAAGCTGATTTCAACCATTGGTACGACAGCGAGCATCTCGAAGAGCGCGTGGCCATCCCCGGCTTCATCGAGGCGCGGCGTTATGTCGCCGAGCAGGGCAGCCCGAAATATCTCTGCCTGTATTCGACCGAGACCATCGACGTGCTCGACAGCGCGCCCTATCGCGCGCGGCTGGATGCGCCGACGGAATGGTCGAAGACCGTGATGGCGCGCTTCAAGAACATGATCCGCAGTGTCGCCCGCATCACGATTTCCAAAGGCGCGGGGCGCGGCGCCGTCCTCGGCATCATCCGCCTGCGGCCGAAGCCGGGACAGGACAAGGCGCTGCGCGACGCGCTGAAGATCGAGCTCGACCCGCGCGAACTCAAGGGCGTGATCTCGATGCACCTGCTCGAGGGCGATGCCGATCTCTCAGGGCCTGCCGCAGGCGTGCCCGCGAGTTCTCGCGACGCGGATTGGTTCATCCTGATTGACGGCACCGACAGCCACGCCATCGCCACCTTGATGACGACGCGCTTCGCCGCGATCGATGGTCCGCTGGCGACGCAGATCTCGGCCGGCATCTACCGCCTGATGTGGGATCTGAGCCGGGCTGACATCGCGGCGCATGAGTAGCGCACCTCTTACCACGCGTCATGCCCGGGCTTGTCCCGCCTGCGCGGCCGACGCCGCTTCGGCGCGGCGAAGGCCCGGGCATCCACGCCGCGCTCAGGATGCCGAACGACGTGGATGGCCGGGACAAGCCCGGCCATGACGACTGAGTGCGCGGCGGCTTCCTTGGCACACTCTTTTTCACCCACTCATTCCCATCGTCACATCCCGCATCGCAACACATGGCAGTATCGCGCCTGCAATGCGGCAGCGCACCACTGTGTATGACCAGCAGCGTTGCAAATTTGCCTTTGTGCGCGCCTTGGAATGGCTCTAGTCTGATAAGACTATTCAATTGAGCCATTCAAAAAACAGAAGGGCGACGACCAGGGCCTGCTCCGGACCTCAACCGATCCTCTGCTGATCCTGAACAAATAGTCGTCCTCATGTCAGGAAGGCCGCGCGCTCGTGGTTCGCCGCGCGGACAGGGTAGGAATGAGAGCGACTGATATTTCGGCCCCCGACTACTTTCACAAAGTGGTCGACTGCCAATGGGCTTGTCCCGCACACACGCCGGTCCCCGAATACATCCGCCTGATCGCCGAGGGTCGCTACAGCGACGCCTACATGATCAATTGGAAGTCGAACGTCTTCCCCGGCATTCTCGGACGCACCTGCGATCGCCCCTGCGAGCCCGCCTGCCGGCGCGGCCGTGTCGAGGAGAGCCCGGTCGCGATCTGCCGCCTCAAGCGCGTGGCCGCCGATTTCAAGGACGACGTGCAGCAGCGGATGCCGCGCCCGGCCCCGAAAAACAGCCGGCGCATCGCGCTGGTCGGCGGCGGTCCCGCATCGCTGACTGTGGCGCGTGACCTCGCGCCGCTCGGCTATCACTGCACCGTGTTTGACGCCGATCCCAGGCCCGGCGGCATGATGCGCTCGCAGATTCCAAAGTTCCGTCTGCCCGACAGCGTGATCGACGAGGAAACCGGCTACGTTCTCAGTCTTGGCGTCGACTACAAGGCCGGTCATCGCATCGACAGCCTCAAGAAGCTGCTGGCCGAGAACTATGATGCCATCTTCATCGGCTCCGGCGCGCCGCGCGGCCGTGAGCTGAACATTCCCGGCCGCAAGGAGGCCGCCGCTAACATCCATCTCGGCATCGACTGGCTGTCCGGCGTCTCGTTCGGCCACACCGACAAGATCGGCAAGCGCGTGATCGTGCTCGGCGGCGGCAATACCGCGATGGATTGCTGCCGCACCGCGCGCCGGCTCGGCGGCGAGGACGTCAAGGTCATCGTGCGCTCCGGCTTCGAGGAGATGAAGGCCTCACCCTGGGAGAAGGAGGACGCGCTGCATGAAGACATCCCGATCCTCAACTATCTCGTGCCGGTCGCCTTCACTCACGACAATGGCAAGCTCACCGGCGTCACCTTCCAGAAGGTGAAGGCCGTCTATGACGACAAGGGCGACCGCTTGCTGGTGCCGTCGGGCGAGCCTGATGTGACCTACGACTGCGACGATGTGCTCGTCGCGGTCGGCCAGGAGAATGCGTTCCCCTGGATCGAGGCCGATTGCGGCATCGAATTCGACAAGCGGCACATGCCCAAGGTCGATCCGACCACGTTCGTCTCGACCAATCCAAAGGTTTTCTTCGGCGGCGACGCCGCATTCGGCCCGAAGAACATCATCTGGGCGGTGGCGCAGGGCCACGAGGCCGCGCTGTCGATCCATCGCCTGCTCTCGGGCGAGGACATCACCGAGCGGCCATTGCCCGAGGTGCACATCTCCTCGCAGAAGATGGGCATCCACGAATGGAGCTACGACAACGACGTCTCGCCGGAGAAGCGCTATAAGGTGCCGCATCGCGACAAGGTCGTGGCGCTGAAGGACATCCGCACCGAGGTCGAGCTCGGCTATGACGTCAAGCTCGCGCTCGGCGAGGCGCATCGCTGCCTGAACTGCGACGTGCAGACGGTGTTCTCCAACACGCTGTGCATCGAGTGCGACGCCTGCGCCGACATCTGCCCGATGGACTGCATCACCTTCACCGACAATGGCGAGGAAGCGGATCTTCGCTCCCGGCTGAGGGCACCATCTGTTCATCCCGACCAGAGCCTCTACGTGTCGTCGGATCTGAAGACCGGCCGCGTGATGGTCAAGGACGAGGACGTCTGCCTTCATTGCGGCCTGTGCGCCGAACGCTGTCCCACCGGTGCGTGGGACATGCAGAAATATTTCATCGAGACGACTCACGCAGGTCACGCATGTCCCAGCAAGCGCCGCTCAGCAGCGTAAACGATTTCGTCGTTCGCTTCGCCAACGTCAACGGCTCCGGCTCGGCCAGCGCCAATGAATTGTTCGCGCGCGCCGTGCTCCGCCACGGCGTGCCGGTGTCCCCGCGCAACATCTTCCCCTCCAACATCCAGGGCCTGCCGACCTGGTACGAGGTGCGCGTGACTGAAGCGGGCCATCTCGGCGCGCGCGGCGGCGGCACCGATCTGATGGTGGCGATGAACCCGCAAACCTGGGACAATGACGTCGCCGGCATCGTGCCGGGCGGCTATCTGTTCTACGATTCGACCAAGCCGATGCCGTCGAGCAAGTTCCGTGACGACGTCACCGTCATCGGCGTACCGCTGACGGCGATCACCAACTCGACCTACTCAGATCCGCGCCAGCGCCAGCTGTTCAAGAACATCATCTATCTCGGTGCCCTCTCCGCCTTGCTCGACATGGATCCGAAGCTGATCGAGCAGCTGATCGGCGAGCAGTACAAGGGCAAGGAAAAGCTGCTCTCCTCCAATGTCCATGCGCTGCATCTCGGCCGCGACTGGGCGCTGCAGAATCTGAAATGTCCGATCGGGCTGCGCATTCGGAAGGCCGACAAGGTCGGCGACCGCATCTTCATCGAGGGCAACAATGCCGCCGCGCTCGGCGCGGTCTATGGCGGCGCCACGGTGTGCGCTTGGTATCCGATCACGCCGTCGTCGTCACTGGCGGAGGCCTTCACCAATCACTGCAAGAAGCTGCGGCACGATCCGGACACGGGCCGGGCCAAATATGCCATCGTGCAGGCCGAGGACGAGCTCGCCTCGATCGGCATGGTGGTCGGCGCGTCCTGGAACGGCGCCCGCGCCTTCACCACGACGTCCGGCCCCGGCGTATCGTTGATGACCGAGTTCATCGGCCTGTCCTACTTCGCCGAGATCCCGGCCGTGATCATGAACGTGCAGCGCGCCGGCCCCTCGACGGGCATGCCGACCCGCACCCAGCAATGCGACCTGATCGCCTGCGCCTATGCGTCGCATGGCGACACCAAGCATGTGCTGCTGTTCCCCGAAGATCCGGCGGAAGCGTTCGAGTTTGCCGCCGCGGCGTTCGATCTCGCCGAGCGGCTGCAGACCACGATCTTCCTGATGCTCGACCTCGACATCGGCATGAACCAGCGGCTGTGCCGGCCGCTGAAATGGGACGATGCCAAGCAGTATGACCGCGGCAAGGTGATGACGGCAGACATGCTCGAGGAAGGCCGCGATTTCGGCCGCTACCTCGACGTCGATGGCGACGGCATTCCGTTCCGCACCTATCCCGGCACGCATCCGACCAAGGGCTCCTACTTCACCCGCGGCACCTCGCGCGACCGCTACGCGCGCTATTCGGAAGAAGGCGCCGTCTATGCCGACAACGTGCAGCGCCTGCTGCGCAAGTTCCAGACGGCGCAGGACATGGTGCCACGGCCACTGCAGGCGAACGCGGCGAAGCCGACCAAATATGGCGTGATCTATTTCGGCTCGACCGCGCCGGCCATGGACGAGGCGATTGGCCTGCTGGAGGCGCGCGGTCATCAGCTCGACCGCCTGCGCATCCGCGCCTTCCCGTTCCATTCCAGCGTGGCGAGCTTCATCGCCGAGCACGACTTCGTCTACGTCGTCGAGCAGAACCGCGACGCCCAGCTGCGCCAGCTGATCGTCAACGAGAACGGCATCGATCCGGTGCGCCTGGTGCCGATCCTGCATTATGACGGCACGCCGATCACCGCACAGTTCATCGCGGCCTCGATCGGCACGCACCAGGACCAGATCAAGGTCACCCCGCTACGCAAGGCAGTGTCGTGATGGCCCCGCTCTCTCCACCATCATGCCCGGGCTTGTCCCGCCTGCGCGGCCGAAGCCGCTTCGGCGCGGCGAAGGCCCGTGCATCCACGTCTATCTTTCTCCGGGCACCCACGTGGATGGCCGGGACAAGCCCGGCCATGACGGCCGTGGGCGACAGGGTGCTCTCATGACCTACATCGCAAAGCCGAAATTCCAGCATCCCGGCATCAAGAAGAACGCGCTGGGCTACAGCCATCGCGACTACGAAGGCAAGATCTCGACCTTGTGCGCCGGCTGCGGCCACGATTCGATCACGGCCTCGATCATCGAGGCCTGTTTCGAACTGTCGATCGAGCCGCATCGGGTGGCAAAAATCTCCGGCATCGGCTGCTCGTCGAAGACGCCGGACTATTTCCTCGGCAATTCGCACGGCTTCAACACCGTGCATGGCCGCATGCCCTCGGTGCTGACCGGCGCCAACCTCGCCAACCGCGAGCTGATCTATCTCGGCGTGTCCGGCGACGGCGATTCCGCCTCGATCGGCTTCGGCCAGTTCGCGCACGCGATCCGCCGCGGCGTCAACATGACCTATATCGTCGAGAACAACGGCGTCTACGGCCTGACCAAGGGCCAGTTCTCGGCGACCGCCGACCGTGGCTCGAAGTCGAAGAAGGGCGTCACCAACACCGACAACCCCATTGACCTCGTCGGCATCGCATTGCAGCTCGGGGCCACCTACGTCGCGCGCTCGTTCTCGGGCGACAAGAAGCAGCTGGTGCCGATCATCGAGGGCGCGATCCGGCACAAGGGCGCGGCGTTCATCGACGTGATCAGCCCGTGCATCGCCTTCAACAATCACGCCGGCTCGACCAAGAGTTTTGACTATGTCCGCGAGCACAATGACGCCGTGAACCGGCTCGACGTGCTGACCGGCCGCGACCCGATCGAGATCGACCAGGATGCCGGCACGGTGCAGATCGTCGAGCAGCATGACGGCTCGCGGCTGGCGCTGCGCAAGATCGATGCCGACTACGATCCGCACGACCGCCTGGGCGCCATGACCTTCCTGCAGAAGCACGCGGCGCAGGGCCAGATCGTGACCGGGCTGCTCTATGTCGATCCCGAAGCCGACGATCTGCACAGCCACCTCAACACTGTGGAGCGGCCGCTCAACCGGCTGGGGGCGGCGGATCTGTGTCCGGGGCAGAGCGTGCTCGACAAGATCAATGCGAGCCTGCGCTGACGGTTGTCGCGACGCCCCTGCTGGCAGCAGCAGTGAAGCACACCTCTCCCCGACGGGGAGAGGTGGACGGAGATCGCGGCAACGGATCCGCTTCACCACAAGCCGTTGATCGTTGAAATGGATAGAGCTCTTAAGGTCGCCGCAGCGCCTGCGCCCAGACCCGTTCGAGCTGCGCGATAGCGTCCGGCAGCGGCAGTGCGGACAGCGCGTCGTCGCCGCCCGTCACCAGCCCGAACTCCCGCAACCTGATCAGCGCCTCCTCGACATTGAACGCACGCTGCAGTCCGAACATCTGCTGCAGCAATTCCTCGACGTGGCTGCCCAGCGCGGCGCGGCTCAGCGGCACGGACGCCAGCATCAGGCCGCCATAGGCCAGCACCGCCTCCTTCCAGTCCTGGTCCTCGGCCTCGCCGATCAGGTAGTTGAAGATGCCGGAATTGTTGTTGACGTTGCGGAAGTAGATGTTGTCGGTGACCTGCTTCTGATGGATCAGCGACTGGCGGTGGAAATTGCCCCATTGCCTCAAGATGAAGGCGCCGAGCGCGAACAGGCCCGACAGCGCCGCCAGCGCCTGCTCGGTGTCGTTGTCGTGCACGGTGCCACTGAGGCCGAGATAGAAGCCGGCGACGATGAACAGCACCGTCAATGTCGAGGCCAGCTTGAGCAGGATCGGCACGCCGCCGACCAGCGCCGGCACCCCCAAGGTCAGCTGCTCGCGCAAGCCCATGACGACGCGGACGTTCGGCAGCAGCGCCTCGAGGTCGAAGCGGGCGATATGGCGGAAATATTTGAACAGCACCGCGCCGCCGCGGATCTTGTTGCGGCCGCGCCAGGCGGCGATCTTGCGCTTCTTTCTGGCCGGCTCGTCGGGCTTGGTTGCGACCATCAGGACGATGTCATCATAGACCTCGACCTCCTGGGTCCGACGCCGCAGCCCATATAGCGCGGGGACCTCGATCGTCTCCTGATGCTGGCCGCGCCGGAACATGCGGACGGCACGGTAGTCCGAGATCGGCGCCTTCAGCTTGACGCGCACCAGCGCATGCTCCGCAAACGCGCGCTCGATCTCGTCATGCGCGATCTCGATGAAATTGGCGTCGCCGAGCACCCGGACGAATTCGTCGGTCAGGCTGTCATAGGCGGCATCGAGCTCCCGGGAGGAGCGATGGCGCCCGACCGGCACCTCGGGGTCGAAGTCGAAATAGGCGTCACGGAGACGATCGAGCTCGTCGAAATATTCATGGTGGAGAATGGCGCCCAGCATCCGGACGAGCTCGCGCAGATCGCTGGATTGGACGTCGTCCAGGCCGCCATGCAAAATGACCGCATCGAGCACGTCGGACTTGCGCACTGGAATGAACCGGTCCCGCCGGCTCGCCGTCACCTTTGCCTCAACCACGCGCTTACGCCTGAGCTTCGATTGCCGTCCTGCACTCGCCGGCATTTCAGCAGCCAGCCGTTAGCGCGCACCATAGCCGGCCGATCGACCTTGCGCCACTCGCTGCAAAATCCTGCTGGCCGGCTTCCTGATCTCGTCGGAAGATTTAGGCGGCCCCGTCGTTTTTGGCTAGCCCGCCGTGGCCAGCATCATTCGTCATGCCCGGGCTTGACCCGGGCATCCACGCCTTTCCAAAATTTCCGAAGGAGATGGATGGCCGGGTCAATCCCGGCCATGACGCAGCGAGGACTCTCGCAGAAGCCGCGTTTGCCTACTCAAGCGCGTGAACTCGCAATTCGGGAGACAGGAGAACGATCATGACAGACACGCGGCGCACCAAATCCGCGTTCAACGCCGTTCGTGCCATCGACTACACGGTCATCCTGGCGCGCGATTGGCACGCCATGCGCAATTTTTATGAGGAGATCCTCAGCTTTCGGCTGCTGCGCGAGCTGTCCCCGGGCTGGGTCGAATACCAGGTCGGCCCCAACATTCTGACGCTAGCCCGGCCGCAACGGCTGGCATCGGATCAGCCGACACCACCGGGCAGCGCATCGCTTCAACTGGCCTTCAAGGTGGGCCGCGACGATGTCGATCGCTGTGCCGCCGAGCTGACCCGAAAGGGCATCGCTCTCACGGAGCCGCCCACGGATCAGCCCTTCGGCCACCGCACCCTGTTCTTCCGGGATCCCGACGGCAATCTGCTGGAGGTGTACGCGGACATCTAGGGCTTGGCGGCCGCGCTACGCGGCCGCCGGTTGTATCCGGGGATTGAGCACATACTCCTTCAAGACTTTGTCGGTGGCGGCATCGACCTCGACCAGCGACACGTCGTAGCTCCAGAGATCGGCGAGATGCTGCAGCACCCGCTTGGTGTCGGTCTCGCTGAGCTGGGCGCCCTTGACCACGGTATGCCGCAGCATCAGGCGGCGGTCACCGGCGAGGTCGACATCGACCACCTCGATGTTCGGATCGATGTAGCCGACATCGTACTGCTTCGAGAGTTCGCGGCGGATGCGGCGATAGCCGCGCTCGTCGTGGATGGCGTCGACCAGGATGCCGGCCCGCTCGGCCGGGTCGTCATGCAGATGGAACAGCCGGAATTGCCGGATCAGGTTCGGGCTCAGGAACTGGCTGATAAAGCTCTCGTCGCGATAATTCGCCCAGACGTCGCGCAGCACCGCCATCTCGTCGCCGGTGCCGGCGATGTCCGGGAACCATTCGCGGTCCTCCTCAGTCGGGTCCTTCACGATGCGCTCGATGTCCTGCATGATGGCAAAGCCGAGCGCATAGGGGTTGAAGCCGGAGAAGCGCGGATCGTCGAACTCAGGCTGGAACACGACGTTGGTGTGCGACTGCAGGAATTCGAGGAAGTTGCCGTCGGTGAGGCGGCCTTCCTGGTGCAGGCGGTTCATGATCCGGTAGTGCACGTAGGTCGCCGTGCCCTCGTTCATGACCTTGGTCTGGCCCTGCGGATAGAAATACTGCGCGATGTGGCGGACGATGCGCAGCAATTCGCGCTGCCAGGGCGCCAGCCGCGGCGCGGTCTTCTCTAGGAAATACAGCAGATTCTCTTGCGGCAGGCCGAGCAGCGCCTTGCGGCGCTCGACGTTCAGCACCGCGCTGGTCTTGACGGGACCGGTCGGCACCGTGCGCCAGAGATCGTTGAACGTGCCCTCCTCATAGAGCCTGCGCTTGCCGGCGCGCTTCTCCTCCTCGCGGAAGTCGAGCTTCTTCTTGCCGGGGTAGCGGTCGACGCCATGCGACATCAGCGCATGCGCCGCGTCCAGCGTGTGCTCGACCGCGACCCGGCCGTAGCGCTCCTCGCATTGCGCGATATAGCCGCGGGCAAAGTCGAGATAATCGAGGATGCCGTCGGCATCGGTCCACTGCTTGAAGAGGTAGTTGTTCTTGAAGAAGTGGTTGTGGCCGAACGCGGCATGCGCGATCACCAACGTCTGCATCGTCGCCGTGTTCTCCTCCATCAGATAGGAGATGCAAGGCGAGGAGTTGATCACGATCTCATAGGCAAGACCCATCAGGCCCTTGCGATACGACGCCTCGTGATAGGCGAAATGCTTGCCGAACGACCAGTGCTTGTAGAACAGCGGCATGCCGACCGAGGAATAGGCGTCGAGCATCTGCTCGGCGGTGATGACCTCGATCTGGTTCGGATAGGTGTCTAGCCCGAGCTCCTTCTGCGCCACGCTCTCGCAGGCATCGTGGATGCGCTGCAGGGTGAGGAAATTCCAGTCGGCGCCTTCGAACAGCAATCCGCTCATGATGCCGCCCTTTCCTGCGTGGTGCCGCGACGCTGGAACAGGTCGTGGAAGACGGGGAAGATCTCGCTGCGGTCACGCACCTTGCGCATCGACAGCGGCTGGCCGTTGGCACGCAGGCGCTCATACAGCGACCACAGCGCGGAGTCCGGCATTTCGAACGAATAGGTGCCGGACTCGCCGACCTCCAGATAGGCGAAGAACTGCGACACCGGCAGGATGTTGTCGGTCAGGAGCCGCGCGACGTTCTCCGAGTCCGAGGTGGCGTTGTCGCCGTCCGAGGCCTGCGCCGCGTAGATGTTCCAGTCCGACGGGCGGAAGCGGGAGCGGACGATGTCGTGCATGCATTGCAGCGCGCTGGACACCAGCGTGCCGCCGGAGGCCGGGCCGTAGAAGAAGGTCTGCTCGTCGACCTCCTCGGCGCGGTCGGTATGGCGGATGAACACGATCTCGACATGGCGGTAGCGCCGGGTCAGGAACACGTAAAGCAGCATGTAGAAGCGCTTGGCGAGATCCTTCATGTGCTCCGACATCGAGCCGGAGACGTCCATCAGGCAGAACATCACCGCTTGCGCGATCGGCTTCGGCACCGCCTCGAAGCGGCGATAGCGGATGTCGATCGGATCGATGAACGGGATGCGCTTGGCCTTCGCCTTCAAGGTCTCCAGTTCGGCCACGAGCGCGGCCTTCTTCTCCTCGTCGGTCTCCTCGGCGATCCTGGCTTCGAGCTCGGCGATCGCCTCGGGCCGCGGCCGGCGCAGCGCAACGCGGCGGGCCATCGCCCGAGTGACGGTACGGCTGATCGAGATGTTGGCCGGCGAGCCCGAGGTCGAATAGCCGGCGCGCACCAGCCCCTCGCTCTCGGCCTCGGCGAATTTGCGCTTGGCAAGATCCGGCAGTTCGAGATCATCGAGGAAGAGATTGACGAACTCTTCCTTGCTGAGCACGAAGCGGAAGGCGTCCTCGCTGTCGCCCTGCCCCGGCCCCGACTTGCGGCCGCTGCCGTCGCCAGAGCGCGGCAGGATGTCGCCTTCGATGAATTTCTTGTTGCCCGGCAGCACCATGTCGCGGGTGCCGCCCTCGCGGCGGAAGCGCGGCTCGTCCATGCCGTCCAGCGGGATCGAGACCTCGCCGCCCTCCAGCACGTCCTTGATATCGCGGTCCTGCGAGGTCTTCTTGACCGCTCCCTGAACCAGGGCCTTGGCGCGGCGCAAAAATCGCTGACGATTTTCGAGACTTTTGCCGCCCGGATTCAGGCGCCGATCAATGATGTGCATGACCACGTTCCATACGCCTCCTGCTGCAGCGGCTTCGACTCCTGCTCTCCCCCGCCGCGATGCCGCGGTGCAGCGTCAGATCCGACACGGCACCTGCATCACCTCTTGTTCGACGCTCCAGCCAAGCTCGGCGTCGAACCTGTCGCGTCATTCACAGCCCAGGCGCCGATGTCAGACCGATGGCCTGCAGCACATGCAGTGAACACCGGCGCCGGACCATGATCAACCCGCCTGCTTCACCCGCATGTACCACTCGACCAGCCGGCGGACCTGCCGCTCGGTGTAGCCGCGCTCGACCATGCGCTGGACGAAGTCGGCGTGCTTCTTCTCGGTCTCGCCGTCCTTCTTGGTGCCGAAGGAGATGACCGGCAGAAGGTCTTCGACCTGCGAGAATATCCTCTTTTCGATGACTTCGCGGATCTTTTCGTAGGAGGTCCAGGACGGATTTTTTCCGCCATTCTGGGCCCGGGAGCGCAGCGAGAACTTGACAACCTCGTTGCGGAAGTCCTTCGGGTTGGCGATGCCGGCCGGCTTCTCGATCTTGGTCAGTTCCTGGTTCAACAGCTCGCGATTGAGCAACTGTCCCGTATCGGGATCCTTGAAGTCCTGATCCTCGATCCAGGCATCGGCATAATCGACGTAGCGGTCGAACAGGTTCTGGCCGTAATCGGAGTAGGATTCGAGATAGGCCTTCTGGATCTCGTGGCCGATGAATTCGGCATAGCGCGGCGCCAGATCGGCCTTGATGAATTCGAGATAGCGCTTCTCGATCTCCTCCGGCAACTGCTCACGCTTGATCGACTGCTCCAGCACATACATCAGATGCACGGCGTCGGCAGAGACTTCCGACGTGTCGTGATTGTAGGTCGCCGCCAGCACCTTGAAGGCGAAGCGGGTGGAAATGCCGTCCATGCCCTCGTCGACGCCGGCGGCGTCGCGATATTCCTGCACGCTGCGCGCCTTCGGATCGGACTCCTTGAGGCTCTCGCCGTCATAGACGCGCATCTTGGCGTAGAGCGTCGAGTTCTCATGCTTGCGCAGCCGCGACATCACCGAGAAGCGGGCCAGCGTGTCCAAGGTCGCCGGCGCGCAGGGTGCGGCAGCGAGCTCGGAGCCCTGGATCAGCTTCTCGTAGATCTTGCGCTCCTCGGTGACGCGCAGGCAGTACGGCACCTTGATCACGCAGATACGGTCGATGAAGGCCTCGTTGTTCTTGTTGGTCTTGAAGCTCTGCCACTCCGACTCGTTGGAGTGGGCGAGGATCACGCCGTTGTAGGGGATCGCGCCGATATTCTCGGTGCCGATATAGTTGCCTTCCTGCGTCGCCGTCAGCAGGGGATGCAGCATCTTGATCGGCGCCTTGAACATCTCGACGAATTCGAGGATGCCCTGATTGGCGCGGTTGAGGCCGCCCGAATAGCTGTAGGCATCGGGATCGTTCTGCGCATAGGTTTCGAGCTTGCGGATGTCGACCTTGCCGACCAGCGAGGAGATGTCCTGGTTGTTCTCGTCGCCGGGCTCGGTCTTGGCAATGCCGATCTGGCGCAGCCGCGACGGCTGGATCTTGGCGACGCGGAATTGCGAGATGTCGCCGCCGAAGGCTTCGAGCCGCTTGTAGCACCACGGGCTCATCAGGCCGGTGAGACGGCGGCGTGGAATGCCGTACTTCTCTTCCAGCATCGGGCCCAAAGTGTCGGGGTCGAACAGGCTGAGTGGCGATTCGAACACCGGGCTCAGCTCATCGCCGGCCTTCAGCACGTAGATGGGATGCACCTCCATCAGCTGCTTGAGCCGCTCGGACAGCGACGACTTGCCGCCGCCGACGGGACCCAGCAGATAAAGGATCTGCTTGCGCTCTTCCAAGCCCTGGGCGGCGTGGCGGAAGAAGCCAACGATGCGCTCGATCGTGTCTTCCATGCCGTAGAAGCCGGCGAAGGCAGGATACAGGCGAACCGTCCGGTTCAAAAAAATACGGCCAAGGCGTGGGTCCTTGGCCGTGTCAATCATCTGAGGCTCACCGATCGCAGCTAGTAGTCGCTCAGCGGCGTTCGCGTATCGCATCGGGTCGGTTCGACACGATTCAAGGTATTCCTGCATCGACATGTCGGTCTGGCTTCGTGCCTCGAACGACCTCGCGAACGCGTTGAACAACGAATCGTTGTACATGATCCCTCTCCACGTAGGTTCCGCCGCACTGCTGCAACGAGCCGAGATCGAAGTACGTTCCTCCGCTCTCGAACGACTCAGAGTGAAGCGCGCTAGCCCCTATTGGGCACCCTCTTGGTCCTCTTCCGCAACGCAAAGTGCATGCAGCATATGCCCTATCAACATGCACTTCGCTCAATAGTTCGGCAAAACGGCGCCAATCGACCCTATTTGTAACCCATTGTCTCCGCTTCGCAACATCCGCAATACCCCGGCACCGTAGTCTTCCCGCGCGCGCAAGGCGTTGTGAAAGCACGTGAACCTAGCCCCGCGAAGCAGCAAAACAGTGTCTCTGTCGAGGTGAACCGCAAGTGAACGTCAATCTTTCTCTGCGAAGCGCGCGAAGATTGGAACGTTTTCGCCGTTCGTCGCCGTGATGCGCAGGAGTCACAGCTCGAGACAAACGATATCAGTCGCAGCACTCACCGCGCCGAAGAGCTGACTTGTGCGAACCTCTCGCTGCCGTCTCACGGGCGCGATGATTGACGTCAGCATCTTCACCTGACGCGTGAGATCCACGCTGCAATGGCCGGATCGGCCTGACGTCCAGGCTGAAGAGACCCGCACGCTGTCAACGTCGCGACCTTGCGCACCATCTCGGCACAGACCGACTCGGATGCGACGTCTGAAAATAGATGTGGTACGCGCGTGGCGTTGCAAGGCGAAGGGCGACCATCGTGATACAGGCGCGGCCGGAAACGCCGGGGAGCGCCGAGCAACGGCCGCCAAGCGTCACCATCCATTTGAATGAAATCCATGCGAATGGCATCGACAGGTCAGCCCGGCTCTCGCGAACCCTCAGGCGCAGTGTCCGGAGCCCGCCCCGAGACGTGGCCAATTCGCTGATCCCCTCGCGACCGGAAGCGCTGCGCCGCTCACCCAGCCCACCGAGCGCGACAACATTGCCCGCGCGCCGCCCCCTCCTGAGCCCCTATCCCGGCAATCTCCTCCGAGCAAGATCCGCTTGGGATTTCAGAGGGATCAATCCATTATGAATGGCGTTATCCGAAGACGTGACGCATAGTCGTTCATATGAGGTCCATGTCGGTCTGGCACGATGCCGGGACTGGAACCCAAGAAAAGCAAGCCGACGCACATAGATAGGCATCATGAACCCGGTCAAAGCTCTCGAACAACACGGCCAGGCGGTCTGGCTCGATTTCCTCGCGCGCGGCTTTGTCGCCAAGGGCGACTTGAAGCGGCTGATCGACGAGGACGGCGTCAAAGGCGTCACCTCCAACCCGGCGATCTTCGAGAAGGCGATCGGCAGCTCGGACGAATATGACGCCCCCATTGCCAAAGCCTTGAAGGGCGGCGACCGCTCCCCGACGCAGCTGTTCGAAGCGGTCGCGGTCGAAGACATCCAGAACGCCGCTGACGTTCTCCGGCCGGTCTATGACAGCTTCAACGGCAATGACGGCTTCGTGAGCCTCGAAGTATCGCCCTATCTGGCGATGGACGCCAAGGGGACGATCGCCGAAGCCGAGCAGCTGTGGAAGGCGGTCGACCGGCGGAACTTGATGATCAAGGTGCCGGCGACGGAGGCCTGCCTGCCGGCCATCCAGCACCTGATCTCCCGGGGAATCAGCGTCAACATCACGCTATTGTTCGCGCAGGAGGTCTACCGGCAGGTCGCCGAGGCCTATCTCGCCGGCCTCGAAGCGTATGTCGCCGATGGCGGCGATCCGTCGCATGTCGCTAGCGTGGCCTCGTTCTTCGTCAGCCGCATCGACAGCGTCGTCGACAAGCAGCTCGACGAGAAGATCGCGCAGGCCAACGATCCGACCGAGAAGGAGCGGCTGACCGCGCTCAAGGGCAAGATCGCCATCGCCAACGCCAAGATGGCCTACCAGGACTACAAGCGCCTGTTCTCCGGTGCGCGCTGGGAGCGGCTGGCGGCCAAGGGCGCCAAGCCGCAGCGGCTGCTCTGGGCCTCCACCGGCACCAAGAACAAGGACTACAGCGACGTTCTCTATGTCGAGGAGTTGATCGGTCCCAACACCGTCAACACCGTGCCGCCGGCGACCTTGGACGCCTTCCGCGACCACGGCAAGGTCCGCGACAGCCTCGAGGAGGACGTCGAGGCGGCTCAGGCGGCGCTCGAAGCGCTGGCCAAGACCGGCATCTCGCTCGACGAGATCACCGCGGAGCTGGTGATCGACGGCGTCAAGCAGTTCGCCGACGCCGCCGACAAGCTCTATGGCGCGGTCGCGCACAAGCGCGAAGCCGTGCTCGGCGAGCGACTTGGGCAGCAGTCGATCGCGGTTGCTGCTGATCTCGACAAGAAGGTCCAGGCCGCGACCGAGGATTGGCGCAAGACCGCCAAGATCCGCCGGCTCTGGCACAAGGATTCCTCGGTCTGGACCGGCAAGGACGAGCACAAATGGCTGGGCTGGCTGACCTGCGTCGAGAAAGCCGACATCGCCGACTATGAAGATTACGCCCTGCGCGTGAAGGGGCAGAAATTCTCCGATGCCGTCGTGCTCGGCATGGGCGGCTCCAGCCTCGGGCCGGAGGTGCTCGCCAGGACCTTCCCGCGCAAGGCCGGCTTCCCCAGGCTGCACGTGCTCGACTCCACCGACCCGGCGCAGGTGCGCGCGATGGAAAAGGCCATCGATATTTCAAAGACGGTGTTCATCGTCTCCTCGAAATCCGGCGGCACCACCGAGCCGAATGCGATGAAGGACTATTTCTTCGCCCGCGTCAGCGAGGCGATCGGGGCAAACAAGGCCGGTCATCGCTTCATTGCCGTCACCGATCCCGGCTCATCGCTGGAGAAGGCAGCCAAAGCACAAGGCTTCGCGCGCGTCTTCCACGGCGAGCCCTCGATCGGCGGCCGCTACTCGGTGTTGTCGCCCTTCGGCCTGGTGCCGGCGGCCACCGCCGGCATCAACGTGCGCAAGCTGGTCACCAACGCGCAGGCGATGGTGCGCTCCTGCGGCCCCGACGTGCCGCCGCTGCAGAACCCCGGGGTACAGCTCGGTCTGGCGATGGGTCTTGCCGGCCTGGACGGCCGCGACAAGGTGACGATCTTCGCCTCGCCGAGGATCGCTGATTTCGGCGCCTGGGCAGAGCAGCTGATCGCGGAATCCACCGGCAAGGAAGGCAAGGGCCTGATCCCGATCGATGGCGAGCCCATCGGCGATCCTGCCGACTATGGCAGCGACCGCTTCTTCATCGACATCAGGGTCGAGGGCGACGACATCCCCGATCACAACGCGAAGCTCGCCGCGCTGGAAGACGCCGGTCATCCGGTGGTCCGCATCGTCATCAGCTCGATCGATCAGCTCGGGCAGGAGTTCTTCCGTTGGGAAATGGCGACCGCCGTCGCCGGCGCCGCGCTCGGCATCAACCCGTTCGACCAGCCGGATGTCGAATCCGCCAAGATCAAAACCCGCGAGCTGACGGCAGCGTTCGAGCAGACCGGCGCGCTTCCCGCCGAAGAGCCGGTCATTTCGGTCAAGGGCTGCGAGCTCTATACGGACGCGCAGAATGCCGAGAGCCTGCGCGAGCATGGCGCGGACGGAACGCTCGCCTCCTGGCTGAAGGCCCATCTCGGCCGCGCAAGCGACGGCGACTACATCGCTCTGCTCGGCTATATCGAGCACAATGGCGCCAACACCGACGCCCTGCAACGGATCAGGCTCAAGCTGCGCGACGCCAAACACCTCGCCACCTGCGCCGAGTTCGGGCCACGCTTCCTGCACTCCACCGGGCAGGCCTATAAGGGCGGACCGGACAGCGGCGTGTTTCTGCAGATCACCGCCGATGATGCCCAGGATCTGCCGATCCCTGGCCAGAAGGCGAGCTTCGGCGTGATCAAGGCAGCGCAAGCGCGCGGCGATTTCGATGTCCTCACCGAACGCGGCCGGCGCGCATTGCGGGTGCACCTGAAGGGCAATCTCAAATCGGGCCTGAAGATGCTCGACAGCGCCATCACCGAAGCACTGAGCTAGGAAGGGCCCGCATCGATGCAATTGGGAATGATTGGTCTCGGGCGGATGGGCGGCAACATCGTTCGCCGCCTGATGCGCGCGGGACATTCCTGCGTGGTCTATGATCGCGATGCCAAGGCGGTCGCCGCGTTGGTCTCCGAAGGCGCCACTGGCGCCGCGAGCCTGGACGACTTCGTCGGCAAGCTCGCGGCACCACGCCACGCCTGGATCATGCTGCCGGCCGGCAAGATCACCGAAGCCACCGTCGAGCAACTGACCGAATTGATGGCCCCCGATGACGTGATCATCGACGGCGGCAACAGCTTCTGGCAGGACGACGTCCGCCGCGGCAAGGCGCTCAGCGAACGCGGGCTGCATTATGTCGACGTCGGCACCTCCGGCGGCGTCTGGGGACTTGAGCGCGGCTATTGCATGATGATCGGCGGCGACAAGGCGGTGGTCGACCGGCTCGATCCGATCTTCGCCACGCTGGCGCCCGGCATCGGCGACATCCCGCGCACACCGGGCCGTGACGGACGCGATCCGCGCGTCGAGCAGGGCTACATCCATGCCGGCCCCACCGGCGCTGGCCATTTCGTCAAGATGATCCATAATGGCATCGAATACGGTCTGATGCAGGCCTATGCGGAAGGCTTCGACATTCTGAGGAATGCGAACAGCGAGGCGCTGCCCGAGGCGCATCGCTTCAACTTCGATCTCGCCGATGTCGCCGAGGTCTGGCGCCGCGGCAGCGTCATTCCGTCCTGGCTGCTCGACCTCACGGCAAGCGCGCTGGCGCGCCAGCCGGGACTGGACAAATATTCCGGCTATGTCGAGGATTCCGGCGAGGGCCGCTGGACGGTGAATGCCGCGATCGACGAGGCCGTCCCGGCCGAGGTGCTGACCGCGGCGCTGTTCGCCCGCTTCCGCTCCCGCCAGGAGCATACCTTCGCGGAGAAGATTCTGTCAGCCATGCGCGAGGGCTTCGGCGGACATAAGGAGCCCGAGCAGCATCCCGATCCAGCGCGGCAGAGCGCGCCGGAGATCGTCAAACCGAAGGCGGACCGCGCGTGACTCCCTTGCATCCGCACCAGCCGCCTCACCAGAAGCCCGACGCCTGCGCCTTCGTGATCTTCGGCGTGACCGGCGACCTCACCCATCGCCTGGTCCTGCCGTCGCTGTACAATCTCGCCGCCGGAAATCTGCTGCCGGATCGGTTCTGCATCGTCGGCATCGCCCGCAAGGGCATGTCGAGCGAGCAGCTGCGCGTCAATCTGATGGAGGGCCTGCGCAAATACGCGACGCGTCCGGTCGAGGACGAGATCGCCCAGCGCCTGCTGCAATGCGTGACCGCGATCGAAGCCGATCCGAAGGAGCCGGACAGTTTCGATCAGTTGAAGGAGCGACTGGAGAAGCTGGAGGCCGCGCGGGAGACCCATGGCAACCGGCTGTTCTATCTGGCGACGCCGCCTGCCGCCTTCGCGCCGATCGCGCAGCAGCTCGGCCGCGTCGGGCTGTTGAAGGAGGACGGCAAGGCCTGGCGCCGCCTGGTGGTCGAAAAGCCGTTCGGCACCGATCTGGCGTCGGCGAAAAAACTCAACGATCAGTTGCTCGAGCTCGTGACCGAGCACCAGATCTATCGGATCGATCACTATCTCGGCAAAGAGACGGTGCAGAACATCCTGGTGCTGCGCTTCGCCAACGGCATGTTCGAGCCGATCTGGAACAGGCATCACATCGATCACGTGCAGATCACCGTCGAGGAGAAGCTCGGCGTCGGCACCCGCGGCAGTTTCTATGACGCCACCGGCGCGCTGCGCGACATGGTGCCAAACCATCTGTTCCAGCTGCTCTCGCTGGTCGCGATGGAGCCGCCCGCACGCTTCGATGCGCACACCGTGCGGTCCGAAAAGGCGGAGGTGCTCTCGGCCATCCAGCCGCTCAGCGAGCAGGAAGCGCTGCTGAACTCCGTGCGCGGCCAATACAAGGCAGGGCTGGTGGGCGACACCGAACTGCCCGACTATCGCAACACCAAGGACGTGAGCGCCGACAGCGCGACCGAGACCTATGCGGCGCTGAAGCTGACCATCGATAATTGGCGCTGGGCGGGCGTGCCGTTCTATCTGCGCACCGGCAAGGCGCTGGGCGCCAAGCGCACCGAGGTCGCGATCAAATTCCGCCAGGCGCCGTTCGCGATGTTCAGCTGCACGCCGATCGACACGCTGGCGGAGAACTATCTCGTCATCGGCATCGAGCCGACCCAGAGCATCACCTTGCAGTTCAACACCAAGATCCCCGGCCCGACCATCCGCACCGACGGCGTGCAGATGAAGTTCAACTACAAGGACTATTTCCAGGCCGAGCCCGCCACCGGCTACGAGACGCTGATCTATGACTGCATGATCGGCGACAACATCCTGTTCCAGCGCGCCGACAGCGTCGAGGCCGGCTGGAAGGCCGTGGAGCCGTTCATCGAAGCCTGGAAGAAGGCCGGCCGCGACGGTCTGCATACGTACGAAGCGGGAAGCGAAGGGCCCAAGGCGGCAGCCGATCTGCTCGCGCGCGACGGCCGCAGTTGGCGAAAGCTGGCCTAAAGCCATGGGCCCGCCCTCTCCCGAACTGGTGCGCGTCGCCGACAAGGCGGCGATGGCGCGGACTGGCGCCGATCTCCTGCTGGCGCGGATCGCCGAAAATGCCGGCCGGATCGCGATCTGCCTGACCGGCGGCTCGAGTCCCAAGCAGCTCTACGAGCTGCTGGCGACGCAGGCCTATCGCGACCGCATCCCCTGGCCGCGCGTGCACTGGTTCATCGGCGACGAACGGTTCGTCCCGGCAGGCGACGCCCTGCACAACATGACCATGGCGCGCCACGCCTTCCTTGATGCCTGCGCGCCCGCCGCCAATATCCATCCGATCCCCACGGATACGGGCAGTCCCGAACGCAGCGCGAACGCCTATGCGCGCGAGCTGATCACATTCTACGGCGCCGACCAGCTCGATCCGGCCCGGCCCTTGTTCGACGTCGTACTGCTCGGTATCGGTCCCGACGGCCACGTGGCCTCGCTGTTTCCAGGCTACCCCGCCGTCGAGGTCCGGGACCGCTGGGTGGTGGGCGTGGACCAAGCCCATGTCGCGCCCTTCGTGCCGCGGGTCAGCCTGACACTGCCGGCCCTCGCCTCCTGCCGCACCATGCTGTTCGAGGTGGCGGGCGCCGACAAGCAACCGATCCTGACCCGGGTGCTGGCCGGCGAGGACCTGCCGGCCAATCGCGCCCGCTCGACCCATGAGACGACGTTCCTCATCGATGCGGCGGCGTGGCCGGAGACTGCGGCGGATCGATCACCGCCCGGGCTTCCGCATGCGCTCATCGTCATGGGTGTTTCAAGCTCAGGAAAGAGCACGGTCGGGCAAGCGCTCGGCCGGCGCCTCGGCTGGCGCTTCGAGGATGGCGACAGTTTCCACCCGCCGGCCAATGTCGCCAAGATGAGCGCGGGCCAGCCCCTCACCGACGCGGATCGCTGGCCCTGGCTGCAGGCGATCGCCGACGAGATTGCGCGCTGTCGCGCCCAGGGTGAGCCCATCATCATCGCCTGCTCGGCGCTCAAGAAGGCTTATCGCAAGATCCTGGTCGGCGATTGCGGCAACGTCCGGCTGGTCTATCTCGAAGGGGATCGGGAGCTGATCGGCGACAGGATGGGCCACCGCAAAGGGCATTTCATGCCGACCGGCCTGCTCGACAGCCAATTCGCGACGCTGGAACCACCGGGCGTCGACGAGCATCCTGTCACGGTCTCGGTCGACGCGCCGGTCGAGACCATCGTCGACGATATCCTGCAACAGCTTCACATCGGTCAGGACCGCCCTGACTGCGAACGGAACGGCTCATGACCCGCATCGCTCTCGTCGTGTCCGACGTCGACGGCACGCTATTGACCAAGGACAAGGTTCTGACCGAACGCGCGGCCAAGGCAGCCCGGCAGTTGCGCGAGGCCGGCATCGCCTTCACGATCACCTCCAGCCGTCCGGCCATCGGCATGGGTTTTCTGATCGCGCCCTTGCAGATCGACCTGCCGGTCGGGCCGTTCAACGGCAGTTCGATCATCGATCCCGCGATGCGTCCGCTCGAACAGAGCCTGATTCCCGCCGGGGCCGCCGCGCGCTGCGTCGATCTGCTCCAGCAGCGCGGCATCGATATCTGGGTGTTCACCAGCGATGCCTGGCTGACGCGCAACGCGGCCGGCGATTACGTGCCGAACGAGCAGCGCGCCATCCGGGCAGATCCGACCATCACCAGCGACTTCTCGCCGTATTTGGCCAAGGCCTGCAAGATCGTCGGTTCGAGCCGCGATTTCGACCTGCTCGCCCGCTGCGAAGGCGAGATGCGGGAGCTGTTGGGGACCGAAGCAACCGCCGTGCGCTCGCAGAGCTATTATCTCGACATTACCCCGCCGGGCCGCAACAAGGGCACCTTCGTCACCGCCATGGCTGCGCGGCTCGGCATACCGCTCAGCCAGGTCGCCACCATCGGCGATATGCACAATGACGTCGCGATGTTCGAGGTCAGCGGGCTGTCGATTGCGATGGGCAATGCCAGCGACGAGGTCAAGAGCCACGCCACGCGGGTCACCACCTCCAACCAGGACGAAGGCTTCGCCAATGCGATGGAGATGATCGTGGCGGAGAACGTGCAAGATTAGCGCGCGACCCCGCGTCAGGCCTCCGACCGCTGCTTGGCCGGCTTGTGTTCGGCCTTCTTGGCGCCGCTCAGATTCTGCGCCGTGTTGATCAGCGCGATATGCGTCAGCGCCTGGGGGAAGTTGCCGGTCTGCCGGCGCGCCTGCGTGTCGTACTCCTCCGCGAGCAGGCCGACGTCATTGGCGATGTCGACCACCCGCTGGAACAGCGTCTCCGCCTTCGCGATGTCACCGGCGAGCACATGCGCATCGGCGAGCCATAGCGTGCAAGCGAGGAACGCGCCTTCGATCGGCTGCTGCTCATCCGACGGGGCCTCGCGCGGATCGTGCCGCATCACCAGCCCGTCGCGGATCAGGTGCCGCTCGATCGCTGCGATGGTGTTGCGGATGCGCGGATCGGAGCATGGCAGGAAGCCGACCGCGGGCAACAGCAGCAGGCTCGCATCGAGCAGTTGCGATCCGTAGGAATCGACGAAGCTGCCGACACCGGCGTCGTAGCCCTTGTCGCAGACATCGCGATGAATCGTGTCGCGCAGCCGTTGCCAGCGTTCGAGCGGCGCGTTCAGCTGGAACCGCTCGGCGCTCTTGATCGCGCGGTCGAACGCCACCCAGGTCATCACCTTCGAGAAAACGTAGTGCCGGCCATCGCCACGACGCTCCCAGATGCCGTGATCGGGTTGATCCCAGACGTCGGTGAGATGGTCGAGCACGGCGCATTCGAGCGCCCAGGTGCCATCCTGCAGCCGCAGCTTGGTCATGCGCGCCTGATGAAACGCATCGATGAGCTCGCCATAGACGTCGAGCTGAAGCTGCGCATGGGCGGCATTGCCGATCCGGACCGGCAGCGAGCCTTCATAGCCGGGCAGCCATTCGGCCTGCCATTCCGTCAGCCGCCGCTGCCCCATGATGCCATACATGATCTGCATATGGGCGGGAGCGCCGGCGGCCGCGCGCAGCAGCCAATTGTGCCAGGCCAGTGCTTCCTCGGTATAGCCCGAGTTCATCAGCGCCAGCAGCGTGAACGTGGCGTCGCGCAGCCAGCAGAAGCGATAGTCCCAATTGCGCCTGCCGCCGAGCTTCTCCGGCAAGGACGTCGTCGGCGCAGCAACGATGCCCCCCGTTGGGGCATAAGTCAGGGCCTTCAGCGTGATCAGCGAGCGCATCACGAGGTCACGATGGTCGCCGCGGTAGCTGCAACGGCTCGACCAGTCGGTCCAGAAGGCCTCGGTGTCGGCAAGGGCCTGTTCGGGGTCGATCGCCTTGGGCGGCGGCAGATGCGACGGGCCATAGGTCAGCACGAAGGGAATGGTGTCGCCGGCCGTGACCTCGAATTCGGCGACCGTCGTCATGCTCTCGCCGCGCGTCTCGACCGGCGTATGCAGCACGGCCATGTCAGGTCCGCACACCGCGAACAGCGCGGAGCGGTCCTCGGTCCGCCGGACCCAGGGGATCTCGACACCAAACCCGAAACGGATGATCAGGTCCATCCGCATCGCGACCCGTCCGGACACACCGCGAACCAGACGGACGACGTCGGAGGCGCTGCCGCGCGGCGGCATGAAGTCGATCAGTTCGACGATGCCAGCCGGGGTCTCGAAGCGGGTTTCGAGGATGAGGCTGTCGCCACGATAGCGGCGCGACACCGCGCGGACCTCGTCCCGCGGTTCGATCAGCCAACGGCCATGGCCGCGATCGCCGAGAAGAGCCGCGAAACACGCGTCCGAATCGAACGCCGGCCAGCACAGCCAATCGATCGAGCCATTGCGGCTGACAAGCGCAGCCGTCTCACAATCGCCGATCAGCGCATAATCTTCGATCCTGCAGGGCATTCCACATCCGCATGCACATGCCCCCGCCCGATATCCCGTTCTCTAAACGCGGGCCGCGCTGATCCGTTCGGCGGTCGCGGATTTCAAGGCATCAATGCCCGCCGTCGCGGCGATGTCCTCGATGGCGACCGGCATCTTGCGGCGCCAGTTCGGATGCTCGTCGATGGTACCGGGAATGTTGGGCTGGTCGACGACCTCGAGCAGGTCCTCGAGCGAGATCGCCAGCAGCCGCGAGCGCGTTCGCGACAGAAACCTGATCGCGGAATGGACGTCATTGGCTGCAATGCCATTGTCGCGCAGCACCTCGTCCCAATAGCCGAGGGCGCGCCAGCGATCCTCGTCGCTCTCGCCGGGATCGATGCCCAAGCCGCGCTTGGTCCGGAGATCACCGAACGAGCGCCAGCCGGCATAGGTCGAGAGGTCGTGCGTGTTCAGCGTCACCAGGGCATTCGGCGGGTAATAATCGACGTCGCGGAAGCGCCCATTGTCGTCGCGCTCGAAGATCATCACCTTGTAGGACCACAGACCCCAATCGGCCATCTGCTCGCGAAAACCTTCGGGAACGGTGCCGAGGTCCTCGCCGATGACGACGCATTGGTTGGCCACGCTTTCGATCGCTGTGGCGGCGAGCAGTGCCTCGAACGGCATCTGGACGTAGGCGCCCTGCTTGGCCGGAAATCCGTGCGGCACCAGATAGAGCCGCTTCAGGCCGAGCACATGGTCCAGCCGGATCGCCCCGGCATGCCGCATTGACGCCCGCACCATCTCCCGGAACGGCTCGAAGTTCTTCAATTCCAGGCCCGGGGCGTTGAAACCCGCCAGGCCCCAGTTCTGCCCGACCGTATTCAACGGATCGGGCGGCGCGCCGACCGACAAGGTCCGTGAAATCGCGCCCTGCTCGTTCCAGGCATCGAAGCCGTCGGACTGAACGCCGACCGCGACATCGAGATAGAGCCCGACCTTCATGCCCAGCCGGTGCGCGAGATCCTTGCAATGGCGCAGCTGCCGCTCGGCCAGCCATTGGACATAGGCGACGAAATCGGCCTCGCGGCGATCCGGACCATTGAGCAGCGCCGCGCAGCGTGCTGCGTCAGGTTGCCGCCATTCCTCCGGCCATTCCCACCAGGGCTGCTGGAACCGGTGCCGCAACACCTCGAAACAGGTGAACCGCGCCAGCAGATCGCCACGCTCGGCGCGATAGGCCTTGAACTCCGCCGCGTCAGCGCTGTCGGGTGCGGCCAGGAATCGGTCGAAGGCGGCGCGCAAGGCCGGCCATTTCAACGCCGCCACGCCCTTGTAGTCGACCAACTCGCTCTGTCGCAGCGCCTCCAGCGTCTTGCTGTCCGGGCCGTTCCGGAACCCGGGCGCCTGCTCGACATCGACATAAAGCGCGTTGAGGAACAGCCGGCTGTTCGGCGCATAAGGGCTGAAATCGCCCGACCGGTCGTCGAACAACGCATGCAGCGGATTGAGACCGACGCCGTCAGCGCCCAGTTTGGCGCAGAGCTCGATCAGATGCGCGAGATCGGTGAAATCGCCCATGCCCCAATTGCGCCGGGAGCGGATGCCGTAAAGCTGCACCGCCAGCAGCCAGACACGATCGAAATCGCCCGAGAATGCCTGGCCGGGCGCGACCAAAAGCGGCAAGTCCTCGCGACACGAGGACGCATCGGTCAGCTGGACGCGATAGCTGCCCACCGCAAGGTCGGCCGGCCATTCAAGCAGCCCATCCTGCGTCTCGCCGCTGGCGGCCTCGACATCGCCACGCTTGATCGTCCATCTGACCGGCAGCTGGGCCGCCTCGTTGAGGCGGCTGCGCGCGGGCTGCCCCGCCCGAATCACCACGGCGTCGTTCAGGAGTCGGTGCGGCGTCGGCCTCGGGAAGGCCTCGACGATGATTTTGAGCGCCGCTTCATCGGTGACGCGGCGCTGCCCCTGACCGTCGTAGAATTCTGTCAGGATTCCGAGACTATGAGCTTGGCTGAAGAGATCCATTCGGCACGCGATCTGGACGTAAGGAGACCGTACGTCGTGAAATTGTTGTGGGACGGCAAGAGGATAAGCCCCTAACGCAGCGCGTCTGCCGTCGTTCCTTCGGGAACCAAACGAGGCTTGCCGCTTTGTAAGGAGGTTGTTTCGGGGCCTAGCGAACCGGGACGACGATTTCTTGTCAATGGCATCACCGTGAACAAATTTGCGCCCCCGTCCGAAAGCGTCATCCCTCGCGACGCTTTGTCCCCTATTCTGCCCTCTTTTGAGGAGAGCCGCTTCGGTCAGGGTCATCGGCCCTCCGAATCGCAGCCGATTCGTCATCCTCTCTCCTAGGCGAGGGCTTCATGAACCTGATGTCATCCCTGGACGCTCCCAACCTCCAGACCGCGACCGATGGCGACGGCCTTTGGTACAAGGACGCGATCATCTACCAGCTGCATGTCAAGGCGTTCGCCGACAGCAACAATGACGGCATCGGCGATTTTGTCGGCCTGACCGAAAAGCTGGATTATCTCCAGGATCTCGGGGTCACCGCGTTGTGGCTGCTGCCGTTCTATCCCTCCCCTGGGCGCGACGACGGCTATGACATCGCCGATTACGGCAGCATCAATCCAGATTTCGGCACGATGAAGGACTTCAAGCGCTTCATCCAGGAGGCCCAGCGCCGGGGTTTGCGCGTCATCACCGAGCTCGTCGTCAATCACACATCCGACCAGCACCATTGGTTCAAGCGCGCCCGGCGCAGCCCGCCGGGATCCAGCGCCCGCAACTGGTATGTCTGGAGCGACACCGACCAGAAATATCTGGGCACACGGATCATCTTCACCGACACCGAGAAGTCGAACTGGACCTGGGACCCCGAAGCCGGCCAGTTCTACTGGCATCGCTTCTTCTCGCACCAGCCGGATCTGAATTTCGACAATCCGCGAGTGGTGAGCGCGATCATCCAGGTGATGAAGCGCTGGCTCGATGCCGGGGTCGATGGCTTCCGGCTCGACGCGATCCCCTATCTCTGCGAGCGTGACGGCACCAACAACGAGAACCTCCCCGAGACGCATGCGATCATCAAGCGTCTGCGCGTCGAGCTCGACAACTATGCCAAGGACAAGCTGCTGCTGGCGGAAGCCAATCAATGGCCGGAGGATGTGCAGGAATATTTCGGCCATGGCGACGAATGCCACATGGCCTACCACTTCCCGCTGATGCCGCGCATCTACATGGCCATCGCGCAGGAGGACCGCTTCCCGATCACCGACATCCTGCGCCAGACGCCGGATATTCCCGCGACCTGTCAATGGGCGCTGTTCCTGCGCAACCATGACGAACTGACCTTGGAAATGGTCACCGACGTCGAGCGCGATTATCTGTGGTCGACCTATGCCAACGATCCGCGCGCGCGCATCAATGTCGGCATCCGCCGGCGCCTCGCGCCGCTGATGGACAATGACCGGCGCAAGATCGAGCTGATGAACTCGCTGCTGATGTCGTTCCCGGGCACGCCGATCATCTATTACGGCGACGAGATCGGCATGGGCGACAACATCTATCTCGGCGACCGCAACGGCGTGCGCACGCCGATGCAGTGGACGCCGGACCGCAATGGCGGCTTCTCGCGCGCCGACCCGGCCCGGCTGTATGCGCCGATGATCATGGATCCGGTCTACGGCTACGAGGCCGTCAATGTCGAGGCGCAGTCGCGCAGCCTGTCGTCGCTGTTGAATGCGACCAAGAAGCTGATCTCGGTGCGCAAATCGACGCCCGCCTTTGGCCGTGGCACCATGAGCTTCATCCGCCCGGCCAACCGCTCCGTGCTGGCCTATGTCCGGCAATACAAGGACGAAGTCATTCTCTGCGTCGCCAATCTGTCGCGGTCGGCGCAGGCGACGGAGCTCGACCTCTCGGCCTTCAAGGACCGGGTGCCGATCGAAATGCTGGGCCGGTCGCGTTTCCCCGCGATCGGCGAGCTGCCTTATATGATCACGCTGGCGCCGTACGGATTCTACTGGTTTCAGCTGCGCGAGCGGGAGAAGTCCGAACCGGTGGTCCAGCGCGCCGTGCCGGAGTTCGAGACGCTGGTGGTTCCCGTCGGGTCGACCTGGGTCTCGCTGGCGCGCACGCGGAGCCTGTTCGAACGTGATGTGCTGCCCGGACATCTGGCGCGCACGCGTTGGTATCCGGAACGGTCGGCCGATGCGATCCACCCGACGCTGACATCCGCCATTCCGTTCTGTGACATCGGCGACAACCGCCCCTGGCTGATCTTCTTCAAGGCCGCTGAACGCAAGGACGAGCTGCGCTATCTGCTGCCGATGTGGATCGACTGGGTTCGCTTCGATCGCGAGCGCTACAATCCGCAGGCGTTTGCCGCCGTGCGCCAGGGCGCGCGTGAAGGCACCGTACTGGATGCCGCGACCAGCCCGATCTTTCTCGCTCTGCTGCTGCGCAATCTCCGGCAGTCGCTGACCGTGGAGGAAGACGGGCTGCGCCTCGAATTTCGTCCGACCTCGAAATTCCCCGACCGGCCGATCAGCGAGTCCGAGCAGGTTCGCATCATCGAGACCGATCGCTGCAGCAGCAAGGCGGTCGTCAACAACGACTACTTCATCAAGATCCACCGTGAACTCGAGGCAGGCGTTCACCCAGAGATCGACGTCGGCCATTTCCTGACCGAGACTGTCGGCTTCGCCAACGTGCCGCCATTGCTCGGCAGCGTCGAGTTCATCCAGGACGACGAGCGCCGCACGATCGGCAGCGTTCATGGCTTCATCGAGAACCAGGGCGACGGCTGGACCGTCACCTTGGCCTATCTCGATCGCTACATCGACGACCAGCGGGTGTTCACCGCCCAAGGCGACGAGCGGCAGAACGAGGAGCGCTCCCCCTATCTGCGCTATATGACTCAGGCGGGCCGACGGGTCGGCGAGTTGCATGCGGCCCTGGCATCCCGCAACGACATCGCCGATTTTGCCCCCGAGCCGACCACAGCCGACAGCCTCGATCATTGGATCGACCGGCTTCGCGCCCAGGCCAACCGGGTCCTTGCCCGACTGATCGAGCGGCGCGACCACTTCAAGGACCCGGAACGCGGCCTCATCGATCAGGTGCTCGCCAGGCGCGGCGAATTGTCCGAGCGGCTGAGCCATCTGATCCCGCACCACGTCGGCGGCTGCGATATCCGCCTGCATGGCGATTTTCATCTCGGCCAGATCCTGATCGTCAAGGATGACATCTTCATCATTGATTTCGATGGCGACGAGGAGCAGCCGCTGGCCGAGCGTCGCCGCAAGGCGCCGCCGGCGAAAGATATCGCAGGCTTCCTGCGCTCGATCGACTGCTCGGTCCGTGTTGCGCTCGATCACGCCCTGCAGGCCGCCCCCGACGATCACAGCAAGCTGACCACGGCCTTGGCGGACTGGCGCGACCAGGCCAGCGCCGCGTTCTTGGCAGGTTATCGCGAGATCAAGGCCGCCCAGGGCCTTTGGCCTGACGATCCGCACACCGCAGAGGCGCTCCTGAGCTTTTTCCTGCTGGAAAAAGCGCTCGGCGCACTGGAATATGACCTCGCTCACCGGCCGGACTGGCTACGCGTCGCGCTGGGCAACCTGCTTCGCGTCCTGTCCGTACCAGCACCTGCCAGCGAGTCCTCATGACCCATCTTTCTCCCGAGGCGTTTGCGATCATCGAAGGTCGGCATGCCGACCCGTTTCGCTATCTCGGTCAACACGACGTCGACGGCCGGACCGTGATCCGCGCGTTCCTGCCCGAGGCCTCGCGCGTCGAGGCCGTCGGAGACAATGGCGAGGTGGCACCGCTTGCACGGATCCATGACGCCGGCCTGTTCACCGGGACCATGTCGGGGCCGCAGCGCTATCGGCTGCGGGCGACGTTCGGCGATCACGTCACCGACCTCGAGGACCCCTATCGCTTCCTGCCGATCCTGACCGATTTCGACCTGCATCTGCTCGGCGAAGGCAACCACGAGCGGCTCTACGACAAGCTCGGCGCCCACCCGATGGTGCTCGACGGCGTCGACGGGGTGGGCTTCGTGGTGCTGGCGCCGAACGCGCGTCGTGTCAGCGTGGTCGGCGATTTCAACTTCTGGAATGCGCGGCGTCACCCGATGCGGGTGCGGGGCAACGGCTATTGGGAGCTGTTCATTCCCCGAGCCAAAGCCGGGGATCACTACAAGTTCGACATTATCGGCCCGCAGGGCGAGCACCTGCCGCTGAAATCGGACCCGATGGCGTTCGCGGCCGAGATGCGTCCCAAGACGGCATCCATCGTCGTCGACGAAACGCGCCTGCCGCGACCGCGGCCGGCCCCCTCGGACATCAACAAGCTGGACAGGCCGGTTTCGATCTACGAGGTGCATCTCGGGTCCTGGCGGCGCAAGGACAACAACCAATGGCTCACCTATCGCGAGCTGGCCGAGCAGTTGCCGGCCTATGCGCGAGACATGGGTTTTACGCATATCGAATTTCTGCCGGTCAGCGAGCACCCGTTCGACGGCTCCTGGGGCTATCAGCCGACCGGCCTGTTCGCCCCGACCAGCCGCTTCGGCAGCCCGGAGGATTTCTGTGCCCTGGTGGACGCCTGCCACCGCGAGGGACTGGCGGTCTGGCTGGACTGGGTGCCCGGACATTTCCCCGATGATCCGCACGGCCTCGGCCATTTCGACGGCACGGCGCTGTACGAGCACGCCAACCCGATGCAGGGCCGCCATCTCGATTGGGGCACCCTGATCTACAATTACGGCCGCACCGAAGTGGCCAATTTCCTGCGCTCGAACGCGCTGTTCTGGCTGGAGCGCTACGGCATCGACGGCTTGCGCGTCGACGCCGTCGCCTCGATGCTCTATCTCGACTACAGCCGTCCGTCCGGCGGCTGGATCCCGAACAAGTATGGCGGGCGGGAGAACCTGGAGGCGATCGAGTTTCTGCGGCGAACCAATATCGAGGTGTTCGGCCATTTCCCGCAGGCGACCACGGCCGCCGAGGAATCGACCGCCTGGCCGCAGGTGTCGCGCCCGGTCGACATCGGCGGGCTCGGTTTCGGCTACAAGTGGAACATGGGCTGGATGCACGACACCTTGCGCTATGTCGGCAAGGATCCGATCCACCGCAAATATCACCACGGCGAGATCCTGTTCGGCCTGCACTACGCCTTTTCAGAAAACTTCATCCTGCCGCTGTCGCATGACGAGGTCGTGCACGGCAAGCGCTCGATCCTCGGCCGCATGCCCGGCGACGATTGGCAACGCTTCGCCAATCTGCGCGCCTATTACAGCTTCATGTTCGGACATCCGGGCAAGAAGCTGTTGTTCATGGGCTGCGAGATCGCCCAGGAGCGCGAGTGGAATCACGATTCCTCGCTCGATTGGCACCTGCTCGGCGACCCAAAATATGCCGGCATCCAGGCGCTGATCCGCGACCTCAACCATCTCTATCGCAATCAGCCCGCTTTGCATGAGCGGGATTGCGAGCCGGAGGGTTTTGACTGGCTGATCACGGACGATGCCGACCGCAATGTCTTCGCCTGGGTGAGAAAGGGCTTCGATGAGCGGGCTCGCTGCGTCGTGGTCGTGAACTTTTCGCCCAACGTGTATTACAATTACCGGGTCCGCGTGCCGCTCGGCGGCACATGGCGGGAAGTCTTCAATTCCGACTCCTCGCATTATGGCGGCAGCAATGTCGGCAACGTCGGCCAGGTCCATGCCTCTGAAGATCAACAGCTCAACCTCATCCTCCCGCCCATGGCAGCGGTATTTCTCGTCCCGGAAGCCTGACGCGATGCGCCTGTCGGCCGGAAGTCACGCCCGTCTCGGTGCCACCTGGGACGGACGGGGGACGAATTTTGCGCTGTTCTCCGCCAATGCCGAGAAGGTCGAGCTGTGCCTGTTCGATAGCCAGGGCCGGCGCGAGATCGAGCGCATCGAGCTGCCGGAGCGCACCGAGGATGTGTGGCACGGCTATCTCAACGATGTCTCGCCCGGGCAGCTTTACGGCTACCGCGTCTACGGCCCCTACGAGCCGGAACGCGGCCACCGCTTCAATGCCAACAAGCTGCTGCTCGACCCCTATGCAAAGCGGCTCGCCGGCCGGCTGGTCTGGAGCGACGCACATTTCGCCTATCGCGCGGGCTCGCCGCGCGAGGATCTATCCTTCGACCGCCGCGACAATGCGCGCGGCATGCCCAAGGCCGTCGTCATCGACGAGACCTTCAATTGGGGCCGCCGCGAGATGCGGCCGCAAATCCCGTGGGAGGACACGATCATCTACGAGGCCCACGTCAAGGGCCTGACCAACCGACGCGACGACGTGCCACCGAATCTGCGCGGCACGTTCGGCGGCCTGTCGGCGCCGGCGATGATCAAGCACCTGAAGCGGCTCGGCGTCACGACCATCGAGCTGTTGCCGATCCACGCCTTCATCGACGACCGCATGCTGGTCGAGAAGAAGCTCGTCAACTACTGGGGCTACAATACGATCTCGTTCTTTGCGCCGGAGCAGCGCTACGCGCAGGACAATCCGCTCGATGCCTTCAGAACCACGGTCGCGCGTCTGCATGACGCGGGCATCGAGGTCATGCTCGACGTCGTCTACAACCACACCGCCGAGGGCAATCATCTCGGCCCGACGCTGTGCTATCGCGGCATCGACAACGCCTCGTATTATTGGCTGCAGCCCGACAATCCGCGCTTCTACGACGATTTCACCGGTTGCGGCTCCTCGGTGAACCTGACGCATCCGCGCGTGCTGCAGATGGTGATGGATTCGTTGCGCTACTGGGTCGAGGTCTGCCACGTCGACGGCTTCCGCTTCGATCTCGCGACCACCCTCGCGCGCGAGAAGCACGGCTTCGATCGCCGCAGCGGCTTCCTCACCGCGGTCCGGCAGGACCCGGTGCTCGCCGGCGTGAAGCTGGTGGCCGAGCCCTGGGATGTCGGCCTCGGCGGCTATCAGGTCGGCGCCTTCCCGTCGCAATGGTCGGAATGGAACGATCGCTATCGCAGCGCCATGCGCCGCTATTGGAGCGGCGAAGGCAGCCTGATCGGCGAGGTCTCGAGCCGGATGACCGGGTCGTCGGACATATTCAATCACGACGGCCGCACCCAGCGCGCCAGCGTCAACCACGTGACCGTCCATGACGGTTTCACGCTTGCGGATCTGTTCAGCTACAACAGCAAGCACAACGAGGCGAATGGCGAGGACAATCGCGACGGCTCCAACGACAACCACAGCAACAATTGCGGTCATGAGGGGCCGAGCAGCGATCCCGCCATCAATGCGCTGCGCCGGCAGTTGCGCAAGAACCAGCTTGCCTGTCTGTTTCTCGCGCAGGGTTTGCCGCTGCTGCTCGCAGGCGACGAGGTCGGCAATTCGCAGAGCGGCAACAACAACGCCTATTGCCAGGATAACGAGGTCGGCTGGGTCGATTGGAGCGGCATCGGTCGCGAGGGCGACGACCTCACCGACTTCATCGCCCACATGACCGAACTGCGCCGTCGCTTCGGCCAGATCCGTGCGCGCCGCTGGCTCGACGGTCGTCGCGCGGACGGCAGTTTCGGCGTGCTGTGGCTGACGCCCTCGGCGGAGGAAATGACGCAAACCGACTGGACCTTTCCCGACGGACGATTTCTCGCCTATGTCCTCGCGCCGGTGGAACAGGAGCAGGCTCCGATCTTTATCGTTCTGAACGCCGCCCCCGAAGAGATCGGATTCAAATTGCCCAAGCTCGCCGAATACAAGACGTGGCAACAGGTCCTCGACACCACCGAGATCCAGCAGAAACCGGCCGACTTCGCGGCTGGGGCTGATCTCAAGGCGCCGCCTCGCTCCGTCCTTGCCTATGCAGGCGTATCATGAGTGGGCGTCAATTCGGACCGCGGCTATCCGAGCATGGCACCAGTTTCCGACTGTGGGCGCCCGCGGCCAGGCGCGTCGATCTGGTGCTCGATGATGGCAGGCGCGAGATGCAACGCCGTGACGGCGGCTGGTACGCGCTTGACGCTCCGGGCATTGGGGCCGGCACCCGCTACAAGTTCCGCATCGACGACGAGCTCGACGTGCCCGATCCCGGTTCGGATTTTCAGCCCGAGGACGTCTCGGGTCCGAGCGAGGTGATCGACCACTGCGCCTACGTCTGGCGCGCCAAGGACTGGCGCGGCCGGCCGTGGCAGGATGCGGTGTTCCTCGAAAGCCACGTCGGCACCTTTACCGAAGAGGGCACCTATCGCGCGATGATCGACAAGCTCGATCATCTCGTCGAGACCGGCATCACCGCGCTGGAACTGATGCCGCTCGCGGACTTCGCCGGGCGCCGCAACTGGGGCTATGACGGTGTTCTCCTCTACGCGCCGGACAGCGTCTATGGCCGCCCCGACGATCTGCGCGCGCTGATCGACGAGGCGCATCTGCGCGGGCTGATGGTGTTCCTCGACGTCGTCTACAATCACTTCGGACCGGAAGGAAACTATATCGCCCGCTACGCGCCGACCTTCTTCACCGATACGCATACGCCGTGGGGGAGCGCCATCGACTATCGGCGGCCCGAAGTGCGCGCCTTCGCGATCGAGAATGCGCTGCATTGGCTGACCGATTATCGCTTCGACGGGCTGCGCTTCGACGCCGTCAACCATATCCTCTCCAATGAGGGTGAGATCCCGATGCTGCACGAGCTGAGCGCCGCGGTCGGCAGGCTCGTCGCGCGGACCGGGCGGCACATCCATCTCGTGCTGGAAAATGGCGACAACCGCGCCAGCATGCTCGACGCGGCGGAAGAGCCGCCGCGTGGAAAATTCCGTGCGCAGTGGAACGACGACTATCATCACGTCTGGCACGTCATGCTGACGGGCGAGACCGCAGGCTATTACGGCGACTACCAGGACAACCCGCGTGCCGGCCTCGCACGCGCACTCGCGTCCGGCTTTGTCTATCAGGGCGAGCAGGCGGCGTTCTGGGGCGGCATCCGGCGGGGTGAGCCGAGCGGTCATCTCGCCCCCGGCGCCTTCGTGAACTTCCTGCAGAACCATGACCAGATTGGCAACCGCGTGTTCGGCGACCGGCTCGAAGCGCTGGCGCCGCCGGAAGGCATTGCCGCGGCCCTTGCCGTCACGCTGCTCGCGCCGACCGTGCCGATGCTGTACATGGGCGAGGAGTGGGGCTCGAAGCAGCCGTTCCCGTTCTTCTGCGATTTCCAGGGCGATCTCGCCCATGCCGTGCGCAAGGGACGCCGCAAGGAATATGAATGGGCGTATGCCAAATATGGCGACGAGGTTCCCGACCCGCTGGACATCGAGACGTTCAGATCTGCGATCATCGACTGGGATGCGCGCAACGAACTGCCCGGCCGCGAGCGGCTGGCGCTGGTGCGCGATCTCCTCGCCGTGCGGCACAGCAAGGTGGCACCGCTTCTGCCTGGAGCGACCTTCGGCGCAGCCGATGTGACCGATGAGGGCCGCCTGACCGCACATTGGACGATGGGTGATGGCAGCCAGCTGCGGCTTCTCGCCAACGTCTCGGACAAGGAGATCGCGGGTCCATCCAACGACGTCAGCGGCACGCCGATCTGGGGCGGCACGCCGGGTTATCGCCTGCCGCCCTGGTCCGTGTACTGGAGCATCGGAGGATAATCATGCCTCCGTGGATTCCGCTCGCAACCTACCGCCTGCAGCTCACCGCCGATTTCAATTTCGAGGCGGCGGCCCGCGTGGTGCCCTATCTCAAGGCGCTCGGCATCAGCCATGTCTACGCCTCGCCCTTCATGAAGGCACGCAAGGGCTCGACGCACGGCTATGACATCACCGATCATGCCAAGCTCAATCCCGAGCTCGGCGGCGAGGAAGGCTTTGCGAAACTGAGCGCCGCCCTGAAGGCGAACGATCTCGGGCTGATCCTCGATTTCGTGCCGAACCATGTCGGGGTACATTTCGACGACAATCCGTGGTGGCTCGACGTGCTTGAATGGGGCCAAGCGTCGCCGCATGCCGCCTCCTTCGACATCGACTGGGACCAGCTGCCCTATCGCGCACGCGGCGGCGTGCTGCTGCCGATCATCGGCACCTCCTATGGCCACGCGCTCGAGCACGGCGACATCGCGCTGCGCTACGATCCCGGCGAAGGCTCGTTCTCCTGCTGGTATTTCGAGCATCGGCTGCCAATCGCACCCGAACGCTATGGCGAGATGCTGCGCATCATCATCAAGGAGGCCGGCGAGGAGAGCAGCGACGCCGGCAAGGCGATCCTGGAGCTGGTCTCGCGCTATCCGGGCCTGCGTCATCCCAATCGCAAGGAAGCGCCAGGCTTCAAGGCGGCGCTCAAGGCCATTCCGGGCGCGGCCGAGATCATCGCCCACGGGCTGTCCGCCTACAAGGCCGGCGAGGGCCGGCCGGCCCAGACGCAGGCCTTGCACCATCTGCTCGAGCGGCAGCATTACAAGCTCGGCCACTGGCGGCTGGCGTCGAGCGACATCAACTATCGCCGCTTCTTCGACGTCAACACGCTGGCAGGCCTGCGCGTCGAGGATGCAGCAACGTTCGAAGCCATTCATCGGCTGGTCAAGAGATTGATCGCCGACGGCCAGCTGCAGGGGCTGCGGCTCGACCACATCGACGGCCTGCGCGATCCCGCGCAATATTTCCAACGCCTGCGCCGTCTTATTCGTGATGCCCGCGGACCCGCGGCAGGACCGTTCTACGTCGTGATCGAGAAGATCCTCTGCGAACATGAGAAGCTGCCCAGCTTCGCCGGCGTGCATGGCACCACCGGCTATGAGTGGATGAATGTCATCACCCAGCTCTTGATCGATCAGAACGGTCTGGAGCCGCTGGACGAGATCTGGCGCCAGATCAGCAACAAGCCGCCAAAGCTCGCGCCGGTGATCAAGGAAGCCAAGCGGCGTGTCCTCGAGACCCTGCTGACCAGCGAGTTCATCGTGTTGACGCGGCTGCTCGCGCGCATCGCCAATGGCCATTACGCCACGCGCGATTATTCGGAAGACAGCCTGCGCCAGGCGCTCGAGCTCTACGTGCTGCACTTCCCGGTCTACCGCACCTACCTCACCGGCGCTGGACCGACGGAGGCCGACCGCAAGCTGATCAATCACGCCATTGCCGGCGCCCGCGCCGAATGGTTCGCGTCCGACGGCTCGATTTTCGACTTCCTGCGCGATGCGCTGACGATGGATCTCATCAAGCGCGACCGTACCACCACCCACAGCGTTCCCCGCCTCCGCCGCTTCGCCCTGAAGGTTCAGCAATTCACCGGGCCGATGATGGCCAAGTCGCTGGAGGACACCGGCTTCTATCGGTTCCACCGGCTGCTCGCGCTCAACGAGGTCGGCGGCGATCCGGCGGCTCATGCGTTGTCGATCGGGGATTTCCATGCGCTCATGCGGCAGCGCGCCAAGCATTGGCCGCACGGCATGACCGCCACCGCCTCCCACGACACCAAGCGCGGCGAGGATGCCCGCACGCGCCTTGCCGCGCTCACAGAGCTGCCCAACGACTGGACCTCCGCGGTGGCGCGCTGGAAGACGATGAACGCGCCGAACGTGGTGACAGACGGCCATATGCGCGCACCGTCGGCGGCGTTCGAATATATGCTCTATCAGACCCTCGTCGGCATCTGGCCGGCGACAGGTTCGGATGACAGCATGCCCGAACGTCTCCAGGCCTACGCGCTCAAAGCGGCGCGGGAGGGCAAGGAGGAAACCAGCTGGCTCAATCCGAACGAGGCCTATGAGAACGGCCTGCGCAGCTTCATCGCACGCATGCTCGATCGCGAGCGTTCGGCCGAGTTCCTGCAGGCCATGGAGACCCTGGCCAAGCGGGTCGCGCTGCTGGGCGCGCTGAACTCGCTGACGCAACTCACGCTCAAGGCCACTTTGCCCGGCGTGCCCGATTTCTACCAGGGCACCGAGTTCTGGGACCTCTCGATGGTCGATCCGGACAACCGCCGCCCGGTCGATTTCGCCGCGCGCGAGCGGGCGCTGCGCGACAGCGAGACGCCCGACTGGACCGATCTCATCGCGCACTGGCCGGACGGTCGCATCAAGCTGGCCTGGACGCGGCAGCTTCTCAAGCTCCGCAATCAGCTGCCCGGAGTCTTCACCGACGGTTCCTACGAACCGCTCGATGTGTCGGGCCGTGACGCCGATCACATCATCGCCTTTGCGCGCCGTCGTGGCCGCGAGGCGGTCATTGTCGTGGTCGCGCGTGCCTTGGCGCCGTTCACGGACAGCGGCCGGGTCTGGCCGCACGCCGACGCGTTCGACGCCATTGTGCATAGTCCAGGCTACACTGCCCCTCAAATGCAGGACGGCGCGCTCTCCGTCTCATCGCTGTTCACTCACCTCCCGGCAGCCCTGCTGGCAGCCCGCGTGGAGAACTCCGCCGATCACGGCGCCAGGCAAGCCCCTGTACTGGCGCCCCCCACCTGATCAGCTCTTCTTGGTCAGCAGCAGCTGGCCGCGGCTGCGGATCGCGGCCTGCGCCGCCTCGGCAAAGCGCTGCAGCAGCCAGGGCAATGTGACTTCGACGCGGACGTGATCCTCGGCAACATCGACATGGCCCGACGCTGCCTGCCCGAGCGCACGGACGCGGAACAGCATCTTGTCACCGTCCCAGCGTTCCTCATCTACGCTGAGCACGGGAATGCTGCTCGCCGCCCGGCGGAGTCCAGACTGCAGCCGGCGCACGGCCTCGTCCTTTCCGAGGCGGTGCGGAATGGAAACGACAAGCGGTCTTGACATCGCGATCTCCTGACTAACAGCCCTCAGCATGTAGTCATCGGCCGAGACGACCGCAAAGCCACACTTCCGATTTTACCTGATCCAAGTCGGGAACTTTCGAAGTTCCGACCAGTTTGCTCGGCGAAGGCAGAGTGAAGCACCGCCCCGCTGCCGGGCTCTGGAGGGAAGTACATGTCCATCGGAACGATCATCCTCATCATTCTCATCATCGCGCTGCTCGGCGGCTTCTCCGGCATCGGCGGCGGACCGTTCTACGGCACCGGCTATTATGGCGGCGGCGGTCTCGGCCTGATCATCGTCATCGTGCTGATCCTCGTCCTGCTCGGACGGATCTGATTCACCTATGATAATTCTTCGGCGGGCAGACGCGGCGCACACCCTGTCTGCCCGAACGAGCTAACAACCTTCTACAATTTGTCCGTCAGCTTCTTGATCGCCGGCTTGATCGATCGGGCCGCGTCGTCATACCCCTCCCATGCCTTGGTCTTGGCCAGCAGCGCCGGGACCGTGCGAACGGTGTAGCGCTTCGGATCGAGCCCGTTCTTCACCTGCGCCCAGGTCACCGGCATCGACACCGTCGCGCCTTCCCGCGCCCGGGGTGACAACACCGCCACAGCCGTCGACATCCGGTCGTTGCGCAGATAGTCGAGGAAGATCTTTCCCTTGCGCAGCTTCTTCGACATGTTCAGCAGATAGTCATCTGGACTGTCATTGGCCATCCACTGGCACACACCCTGCGCAAAGGCCTTCGCCTCCGGCCACGTCACCCTGTCGCGCGCGCCATGGCGCAGCGGCACCACGACGTGCAGGCCCTTGCCGCCGGTGGTCTTGCAGAAGCTTTCCAGGCCGAGGCTCTCCAGTCGCTGCCGCATCTCCTTGGCGGCTGCCATCACCGCCTCAAATGCCACATTCGGCGCCGGATCGAGATCGAACACCAGCCGGCCCGGCACGTCATAGGCGTCAGGCGCGCAGTTCCATGGATGCAGCTCGACCGCTGCGACCTGAGCCACGGCAATCAGTCCCTCGACACGATCGATCTGCAGATAGGGCTTGCGATCGCCGGACACTTTGACGAGTTCGAGCAGGTCGGACATGCCCTGCATGCCGTGCCGCTGGAAGAAGGTCTCGCCAGCGATGCCATCGGGCGCGCGGACGATCGAGCACGGCCGTCCCTTCAGATGCACGATCATCCAGTCGCCGACCGCGGCGAGATAGTTCGCCAGATCGAGCTTGGTGACCAGTTCGCCGTCGCCGGCGTCCGGCCACAGCGCCTTGTCGGGTTTCGAGATCGCAACGCCCATCACCGTGGCTGAGCTCTTCGACCGCGACGGCGTCTTGTGCACGGTGGCGCCGCCCGTCGCGACCGTCGCCGCAGCACGCGCCACCGGCTTCGTCACTTTCCTGGCGACGACCGGCTGCTCCGCGACGACCTCGCGTGCCGGCTTGTCCTGACGCAGGCCCTTGAACGAGGCCTGCCGGACATTGCCGTCGCCGGTAAAGCCTGCAAACTCGATCTCGGCGACCAGCTCGGGCTTCACCCAATGCACGTCGCGCGCCTTGCGGGGCGCGTTCTTGCCGCCGAACGGGCTCTTGTCGGCCGCGGCCGCCTGCAGCGCCGGCATGATCTCCTTCACCGTGTCCTGGCCGAAGCCGGTGCCGACGATGCCGACATAAGCGAGATGATCGTCCTGGGTGACGCCGACCATCAGCGAACGGAAGTTGCCATTGGTGGTCTTCCAGCCGCCAATGACGACCTCGTGGCCGGGCCGGGTCTTGGCCTTGGTCCAGCTCTCGGTTCGCCCGGAGTGATAGGCGGAGTCGAGCTTCTTCGAGACGATGCCTTCGAGCTTCAGCTTGCGCGCGGACTCCAGCACCGCCTCGCCGTCGCTCTCGAAATGCTCGACATAACGAATGCGCGGCGTCTTGCCCTTGATGCTTGCCTTCAAGAGCTTTGCGAGCCGCGCCTTGCGCTCGCGCAGCGGCTGACGGCGCAGGTCGAACTCGTCGACGAACATCAGGTCGAAGGCAAAGAAGATCAGCTCATCAGTCTGGCCCGCAGAGATCGCCGCCTGCAGCGCCGAGAAATTCGGATTGCCGTCCTGGTCGAGCGCGACGATCTCGCCATCGATGATCGCGTCGGGCAGCTTGCCGGCTTCCTCGGCAATGGCGCCGAACTTGGCGGTCCAGTCCAGGCCCTTGCGCGTCTTGAGGGTGGCCCTGCCGTCTTCGACCCTGATCTGCACGCGGTAGCCGTCGAACTTGATCTCATGCGCCCAGCCCTCGCCGCTCGGCGGCTGCGCCACGGAGGTGCAGAGCTCGGGCGGGACGAAGTCCGGCAGCGATGCCACGCTCCGCAGCGCGGCCTGTTTCGGCCGACCGGCGACCTTCGCCGGTTTGGATTTCGGCGCCAGCTTCCGCTCGGGCGAGGCCTTGCTGTCGCTACGGTTGGAGTGCCACACCGCGTCGGCATTCATGCGCTTCGTCTTGCCGAGCATGAAGGGCTTGGGCGCCCTGCCCTTGCCGGCCGCGATCTGCGCCATCGTGCGCCCCGACGCGACGGATCTATCGGCCTCCAGAATGTCGTTGGCCGCGCCCTCCCGGGCGAACTCGTCGCGATGCTTGATCAAGAGCCAGTTGGTACGCTTGCCGCCGGTGCGATCATTGCGCATCCGCACCAGCACCCAGCTGCCATGCAGCTTCTTGCCATCGAGGGTGAATTTCAGATCGCCCTTCTCGAAGCCGCGCTCGGGATCCTCGCTATCCCAATAGCCGCGATCCCACAGCATGACGGTGCCGCCGCCATATTCGCCTTCCGGAATCGTGCCTTCGAAATCGCCGTAGTCGAGCGGATGGTCCTCCACCTCGACCGCGAGCCGCTTGTCGTGCGGATCAAGCGATGGCCCCTTGGTCACGGCCCATGACTTGAAAACGCCGCCAAATTCCAGCCGTAGGTCGTAATGCAGCCGCGTCGCATCATGCTTCTGGATCACAAAGCGAGGCCGCGGGGCGGGCGCGACCTTGGCGTCGCCGGACGGCTCTGCCGTTTTCTCGAAATCGCGCTTCTTGCGGTAGGTGGAAAGCTTCTTGAGCGCCACGATGATCCCTCGCGTTGAGCGGTAGCGTAGCAAAGCCGGCGGGGTCGTGGAACCGGCCGATCCGCATGATAACACCGGACAAAGTTCCGCGTTCCCAGCGCTCGACGAGCCCAGGTCTTGCTGCCGTCCGCCCTCTGTAGAAGCGAGAGGGTGCAGGGAAGGCCGGGTGCTGACCGCGGCCCATGGCCCGCCTGCAGAAAAAAAGCAGGCGGCAGTCACCACAGGTACGGCCACCAACCGGCCTTCCCTGCGCGATGGTGTTAACGCTTACTCCGCGATCTCCCCGGTGTCCGGCTTGTTAGCCACCGTCGCCCGCCCGCCTCGTCAGCGGCCCGGACTTGACGCCAGCTTCGGGGCGCCAGGACCACGCGACTTCACGTCCGGGAGACAGCGCTCGTCCACGCTGATGCGCACGCTGCCGTCCCGTCCATCGCCTCCCGCACTCCACGTATCGTGACGACGCGTACGCCCTCTGCATGAGGCGGGATGCGCGAAACATCGATCTGATTTGCCCGACGACGCAAGCGTCGACAGCTGCGACATAACAACCCGACGGGCAAAGAGGGCCGCTCGGCACCTTCGGTGCCGCCATGCTGAGTGAGGCATCACCGCTCCCTCGGCACCGTCATGGCCGGGCACGAGGAGCAACGAATCAGCAGCGCTTCTGACGTGGCCCTCTCATTGTCGCAGCCATTCCTCGGAGGGAACCGGGATGGATGCTCGCCCGTTGCCGCCACGTCCTCATCGCTCACGGAGACCACGATGGCCCCCCGCGCCTATTGGAAAGGCTCGCTCAAACTTTCGCTCGTCAGCTGTCCCGTCGTGCTCTATCCGGCGTCGACCTCGGTGGAGAAGACGCGCTTTCACCTGATCAACCGCGAGACCGGCAACCGGCTGAAACAGCAGATGGTGGATGCCGAGACCGGCGACATCGTCGAGGGCGAGCAGAAGGGCCGCGGCTACGAGCTGGCCAAAGGCCAGTATGTCGAGATCGAGCCCGAGGAGCTGGAGGCGGTGCAGATCGAGAGCAACCACACCATCGACATCGACAGCTTCGTGCCGCGCGAGGAGATCGACCAGCGCTATCTCAACCACCCCTATTACATCGCCCCTGACGGCAAGGCCGCGCTCGATGCCTTCGCCGTGATCCGCGACGCCATGAAGGACCAGGACCGCGTCGCCCTGGCGCGCATCGTGCTGACGCATCGCGAGCACGTCATCGCTATCGAGCCGATGGGCAGGGGCCTGCTCGGCACCACCCTGCGTTTCCCCTATGAGCTGCGCGACGAAGCGGAGTTCTTCGACGACATCAAGTCGCCCCGGATCACCAAGGACATGGTCGAACTGGCCAGCCACATCCTGCAAACCAAGGCGGCGCATTTCGACCCGTCGGAGTTCAAGGACCAGTATGAGACCGCGCTGAAGACGCTGGTGAAGCGCAAGGCCGCGGGAAAGCCGATCAAGCTGCCGGAACCGGAGCAGCGCTCGGACAATGTCGTCAGCCTGATGGACGCGCTGAAGCAGAGTCTCAAGGGCAAGAGCGGCGCCAAGGGGACGCGCGCCCCAGCGCGGCGGCCGAGCCCGCAGCGCCGCGCCGCGAAGAAGGCGCATCGCTCGGCGGCGCGGCAGAGGAAGGCGGGGTGACGAGGCTGACGAAGGCCGTAGATGGGGTAACGGGCCGACCACCCGAGCGGCACGCTCACTCCTGCGCTATTTGGGAGCGCGTTCGCGTGCCGCCCGGTTGGCGGAAAGGTGGTCGTCCCTCAAATTGATGGTGTTCAACGGAG
>Ga0268298_10000403_pt1 | contig 55574 bp, 40 predicted proteins | sample WWTPWeurt_MetaG_FD_194462 | JGI IMG/M metagenome (GOLD analysis project Ga0268298, IMG submission 194462) | Activated sludge microbial communities from WWTP in Nijmegen, Gelderland, Netherland - WWTP Weurt | ecosystem: Engineered > WWTP > Aerobic digester > Activated sludge | place... | reverse complement strand
TTCTGTGACGATAAAATGCATCAAGGCATTCTTTGATGATTTCAATTATTGTCGGATCCGTTATGTGCTGCACAATGAATGGAAAAAATGATGCCAGTTCTGCGGAAACTTTGTTGCTCGAATACAGCTGGCCTAAATAATTATCGGTGACCTGAGGGAAATTGTTCTGAAAATCTTGACACAATTCGGGGCTTAGGTATTTGTAAAAGTAAGATCTCAGGAGTAAGCGCCCAAAGTGATTTCCGCTCCCTTCATCACCCAACAAATATCCTAAGCCAGGTTTTTCGTGGATAATTTGGTGCCCGTCAGAAAGACAAGAGTGACTGCCAGTACCCATAATGCAAACAATCCCTTCATTCCCATCACAATTAGCCCTCGCAGCGGCCAAAAGATCCGAGTAAACTTCGATTTTACTCGAAGGAAAAAGCTCTTGTAAAATGCTAAACAATACTTGGGAAGCAATGTCCTTACAACCTGCGCCATAAAATGTAATGGATTCAGGATGAATGAATTGGAGCTTATTTTTAGCCATTTCGATCTGGCTTAGTAAGTTTGATTTACTTTGGGTCATTGGGTTTAATCCGGCCAACTCAAATTGAAGAATAGTCTCACTTCCATTAAGAACCAACCAATCCGATTTTGTAGAACCCGAGTCTACCAGCGCCTTTATCATGGCTACAAAGAAAAAAAATATTTATGGTTTATCTGATAAAACATGAAAATGCTAGGTCTTGGCTTAATTTTGCGCGAAATTAGGAAATGAAAAACGTAACAGTGATTGGGGCAGGAACCATGGGGAATGGAATCGCCCATGTTTTTGCGCTTGGAGGCTTTCGTGTAGTGTTGTGTGACATTTCTCCGGTCGCCCTGGAAAAAGCATTATCTACAATCGACCGAAACATGAATCGGATGATTGAAAAACAAAAAATTACCCAGGAAGCCAAAGATTCTGCATTGAGCAACCTTACCACAAATACTTTAATAGCTGAGGCTGTAAGAGAAGCAGATTTAGTTGTGGAAGCTGCAACCGAAAATATTGAGTTAAAGCTGAATATTTTTAGAAAAATTGATCAGCACAGCCCTTCACATGCTTTGTTGGCTACAAATACCTCATCCATTAGTATTACTAAAATTGCCGGTGTAACCAGCAGACCTTCTCAGGTGATCGGTATGCATTTTATGAATCCGGTGCCAATGATGAAGCTGGTGGAAGTAATCAGAGGGTTTTCAACTTCAGATGAAGTATGCCATACGATAATGGAATTATCCAGAAAATTAGATAAAACTCCGGTTGAGGTAAATGATTATCCGGGATTTGTTTCCAATAGAATTTTGATGACCATGATCAATGAAGCTATCTATACGCTTTATGAAGGAGTGGGAAATGTTTCGGAAATCGATGGAATCATGAAATGGGGAATGGCCCATCCTATGGGACCTCTCCAACTGGCTGATTTTATTGGGCTGGATGTGTGTCTTTCAATTCTAAAAGTTATCCATGATGGATTTGGAAATCCAAAATATGCGCCATGTCCCTTGTTGGTCAATATGGTAAATGCCGGGCAGTTGGGTGTGAAATCCGGAGCAGGATTTTATCTTCATAAAGGTCATGGACAAGAACTTGAAGTTAATCCGAAATTTGCTCATCTATTGTCATGACAAAATTATCTGCAATCATTAAGTTGAAATGCCCGGCATGTTGGGAAGGCAATCTTTTTGTTAAAGAAGGTAGCCCGCTTTCCTTCAATTTTGAGATGCACAAGCGTTGTCCACATTGCAATGAGAACCTGGACAGAGAGCCTGGGTTTTATTTTGGCGCAATGTTTATTTCTTATATTATCTCTGGTTTTTTCAGCTTGTTTGTTGTGGGCGGGTTGATCCTCTTTTTTAAAGTCGATTGGGAGATTTCTCTGGTAGTTCTAGCCATCATTCTTGTGGCACTATATGCCTATTTATACAAAATATCCAGATCCATTTGGATTCATTTTTTTGTGTCTAAGAAAAAGTGATTATTTCTATTTTCTGAATTTTAAGAAGTATTGTCATTCCTTAAATGATATAGCTTGATCCGAAGTAATATGCAATAGATCCCATTAATAGTGAGCAATAAGGAATAATTTTTTTCTGTAAATAGCGTATTCTATACCCAGCTATAATCAGGAATTTTCCAGCCAGAAAATTAGAATGATATAGCTTTTGCAATATTTAATTCACAACCAAAACACGAATAATTTTTACCGATTCACTTTGTTCTAATCTTAAAAAATACAAACCTGGTTGAGAAGGGCGGAAGATTGTATTTGCATTTAAAGTGGTGTTTTGATGAATCACTCTGCCCGAAAGATCAATCCAAGAATATTTGAAATTCTCCGATCCGGTCAACAAATTTAGAAAACGAATTTCGGTATCTGGACTGATGATGTAAGAGCTGCTTTCCTCTTCATTGGAAGATCTGGCTTTCTTTTGATCCGGCTCAGCAAAAAATGATCCAACATTAACCTTTACTTCATCCGCATAACTGCAATTTTGAAATTGCGTAATCCATTCCACATAATAGATTCCTCTTTTATTTACCGTAATCCTGGTTTTGGGATCGTTTATTTGATCAAAGTCAAGCATTCCCGGTCCGGATTTAAATTTCCATGAACCAGGAGTTGTGGTCGAAGCATTGAGATTGACGAATAAGTTTTTAGTCTGTATGTCTTTGCCGGCATCCGGTAAATATTGTGATTCATCAATAGAATCTATACCCAATTCGTAACGTATCCTTTTAAATTCAGGTCCAAAATAAACATCAACGTCCATATAGAAACTATAAGTGGATTTTCCTTTAACCTCAAGGAATTCATCTGATTTTATTATTGGGGCCTTTGGATTTAAAAGATCTTTCAGATAATAAGTGTACACGAGAAATGCTTCCTCGTCACCATGACAGGAATTATTTTCAATCAAAGGTTGGTAATACAATTTATTGTCATTTAAACAGATCGGTTCCAACCTTCCCTTAAAGTTGGGAATGAATTGATGAACTTCAAGAAATTGCCTGCAGGCACCGGGTACAATGTACCCATATTCATAGGGTTTTGTACAATCCTTTATGGATATTCCTTGAGGATTCACATAATAATTGTTTGGTGTAGTCCCAATGTGGTAAATCTTTTTTGGCTCCGGTTTATCCAGGACAAAAAACCTTACTACACTGTCGTATTTGCACCCGATGCCATTGGTAAACGTGGCGCGATAAATACCCTCAGTGGTAATATTCACACCATGCCAATTATATGGCTTTGGATTTGTCTGTTCATAACACAAATAACGGTCAGTTCCCATTTTGTCTTCAGTAGGTAAAACATGTATGATGGAGCATTCCTGATCGGATTGAGCATAGTGGATTCCACCTGCGCTGATCCGATAGGCAACAACACATATTTCATAATCCCCGATCTGGGAGAAAGTATATTTTATCTTGCGCTTATCTCCTGGAATAATTACATTGTCAATCGTCCACTCAAATTTATCTTTAACATAACCGCCATCGACAAAATATTCTTTTTCTGTATTTATACATGTTTCAAGACTACGGTCCGGGTCATAATTTATTGGTTCAACGATATTTAAATTGCAGGTTCCTGTTGCCCCTGAAGCACTTAATTGGACATTGCAAACATCACCATTACATCCGTTAATGAATAAGTTATACACCTCGCAATATTCGAGATTTAATCCAAAACTATATGTGCCGTTGCTAAAACATTGGCTTGGACATACTAGGGCATTGGTAAAATCACAGTTTTTGTAAAGCCCAACTTGCACTCCGGAGCCATTCACATTGCAATTAGAAAATGTCAAAACAAAGTTAACTTGTCCTCCCTCCGCAACGAAAGAATACCATCCGGTATTCACAGGAACGCCACTGCCGGGGCATAAAGGATTAGGCCCATTGGGGTTTGAATAAGTGGTCGGACCAAGGGCGCCAATAAAAGAATTAATACTAGGATAGATGGGTCCACCGAGACAGTCATCAGCTGGGGGGTATGATTGAGAGTGACCGATTTGGATATTTATCTGATAGAAGATGAACAGTAAATAAAAGGCTAGTTTCTGCATATCGAGTATAATTTACGTTAATAAGAGCCCTAAAGAGGGTGAAACGCTGGTTGAAGATAATTAAATTTTCGCTGAAAATTTAATTATATCTAGGTATTCATACAAGCCTACCTGTAATGAGGTAATGATCAAAAAGAAACGAAGTGAGATTTGTTGGCTACAGATCAATATACATCTTTTAATAGATAAGCCTAGTGAACAGATAATGATTCAATCTTTCCTTTTATGGAACAAAAAAACACACCCCAAGTCCGGGGATGCTTTTAAAATCCTTTTTATTCAGCTTATTTCAGCAGAAAATGGAGATCTTAAAACTTATTGAATTTTAATGTGGAACTTCTGCCTTCCTTGTCTGAGATTTTAAGAATGTATATTCCTTCTGGAAGCTTTGTAGTATTGATTTTAGTCTGACCATTTCCCGTTATGAAACTGTAGGATTGACTATATACTTCTTTAGAAGATGCATCCAGAACGCTGATCTGTCCGTCAAAACTCTCAAATGTTTCCAGCTTCAGATTTAATTCATCTTTTACAGGATTTGGACTAAGATTGAATTCCAGCTTTTTACTTAGGTCTTCAACAGCTACAGGCACTGAGGCCACAATAGAATAAGTCTCTTCAAATAAGCCTACATTGTTACTGTTCTTATTAAAGAAAAATGGGGTTCTGAAATAGGCATCATTGTTATATCGGTAATTTAAGCTGATGTTGTGAACCGGCCACCCCTGTGAAATGCCTTCGTATTTGATTGACAAATCTATTTTTTTACCTTTTAGGGAGGAAACATCAATTTTGTGGGTTTCATAGCATACCACATTATTGACATTTGTACTCATCATATAGAGATCATTATTTTTAGTAATTACGGCAACATTACCGGTTAATTTTCCGGAGCAAAAACCCAACGGCGCATTATTGGATGCAGCAACAGCATTGCAATTGATGCATTGACTGCAATAGACAGGATCTGTATTGTTTTCACATTTATCTGCAATGATTTTATTGGCAAAAGCAATGCCACCTGTCTGAGAATCCCCCAAATTAAAAATAGGGTTAGTTTTTGAATTGTTGATTAACCCAATCTTAACCCAATCTAATCTAATAGACGCTTTTTCCCTTTGGTCATTGCCAGTTACTGGGTCAATACTTGGGGAAACAGTTCCGGTTTTTCCGCAAAATTGCAATTGAATGGTTTGAGATTTCAACAGTGTAAGACAAAAAAGAAGGGGGAGTACAAAAAGAAATTTCATAAAAAAATTATGTTTAATGGATAACAAAATGTAAATTAAGTGGATTACCGAAGGTTAAATATAGATAGAAATTTAATATGACCTAATTTATTTTGATTAAAAATTTATTAAACCTCCATAGAACTCAAAATTCTTAATGTATTGCATTTAAAATATTTTCAAATCACTTTTAAAAAATGAATAAGAAAAAAGGGCTTAAATGGACTTTAAAGCTTTTTCTATAATGCCGATGGCCTCTTCCATCTGATTTCTGCGGATGCTGAGCGGAGGAGCAAACCGAATGATATTTCCATGGGTGGGTTTGGCAAGTAAGCCTAATTCTGCCATATTTAAACATAGTCTCCAGGCAAGATCACTTTCTTCATGGTCGTCAATCACAATAGCATTTAACAATCCCTTGCCTCGTACGGTGGTAATTATGCCATGTTTTTCGGAAAGTTGATTTAACATGTCTCTCAAATAAGCACCCTGAGCCTTGGCATTATCTGCAAGATTTTCTTCTTCTATCACTTTCATAGCTTCCATGGCTACGGCACAGGCTAACGGATTTCCGCCAAAAGTAGAACCATGTTCTCCGGGTTTGATACAAAGCATAATTTCATCATCTGCCAAAACCGCAGAAACTGGTAAAACACCACCGGATAAAGCTTTTCCAAGAATCAGAATATCAGGTCGGATGGGTATATGATCGCAGGCAAGCATTTTACCTGTTCTGGCTATACCGGTTTGAATTTCATCGGCAATAAATAGAATGTTATTTTTTTGACAAAGATCAAAAGCATCTTTAAGATATTGATCTTCTGGAACAACCACACCCGCTTCACCTTGTATAGGTTCAATAAGCAATCCGGCAATGTTAGGGTCACTGACCACCTCTTGCAGGGACTGAATATTGTTGTATGGAATCTTGATAAATCCTGGCAAATAGGGGCTAAATCCATGATAACTGGAAGGATCAGTTGACATAGAAACTGCACTCATGGTGCGACCGTGAAAATTCCCTTCAAATACGATTATTTTTGCCTGCTTATCGGGGATGCCTTTTTTTAAATACCCCCACTTGCGGCAAAGCTTTATAGCTGTTTCAACGCCCTCCGCTCCTGTATTCATCGGAAGAAGTTTATCGTATCCAAAAATCGAATGCATAAATTCTTCGTAAGGTCCGAGCTGGTCGTTGAAAAAAGCTCTCGAACTAAGGGTAAGCCTGGATGCCTGTTGGGTTAACGCATTAATAATCCGAGGGTGACAATGACCTTGGTTAACCGCCGAATATGCGGATAGAAAATCAAAATATTGCTTTCCTTCTGTATCATAAACAAATACGCCTTCACCTCTGGATAAGACCACCGGTAAAGGGTGATAATTATGCGCCCCAAACCTGTCTTCCAATTGAATAAAGGTAGAACTTGCTTCGATTAATATACTTGATAACATTTTTAATTTTTTTTATGCAATACAAATTTAAGCAATCTTTCATGAATCTTCAGAACCTGCGGAATGCAGGGCTTTTTGCCATCATTGAGAACGATAAAATCAGCACAATTTTTATAAATTTTGGAAGAGCTCTGGTTTTTTAATCTGGATTTCACTTCTGATTCCGTTAGCTTATCTCTGTCCATGACTCTTTGGATACGCAGATTGGTTGGAGCTTCAACCAAAACTACAAAATCTACAGGTTGGGATGAAAGGGTGGCTGGAAGGAGCGCAGACTCTTTGATCACATAAGGAGAATTTTGGAGGGTCATCCAGTGGTTAAAATCTTGATGTACCATAGGATGCACCAAGTGATTGAGTTTAAGGAGTAAGGTATTGTCTGTAAAAACTTTGGAAGCAATAAATTTTCTGTTTAATCTACCATCCTCTGTATAGGCTTCTTCGCCAAGTAGAGCTTTTATGTTTTCTATTAAAGAACGCTCTTGCTCCATTAATACTCTGGCCTGAATATCCGAATTATAACATGGTATACCCAAAGTTTTAAATATATCGGCAACTGTACTTTTGCCACTACCAATACCCCCTGTAAGCCCAACTATAATCATAAAGCAATCCTTAATTTAATTCAATAATACAACCTCTAAGTTCAAATTCTGTATTAGATCTGTCCAGATGAGCTTTGTCAAATCTTGTTCTGATTTTTAGAATTAATTCATCTTTATCCTGGATAGGGAACTCAATGTCCAGTTGACTGAAATTCATTTGATCCCATCCACTTATACCGATTCCAAGCTGTTTACAAATGCCGATAAGGATTTGAATTTTTTCCGGATCGGAGGATATTTTATAGCGAACCATATGTTTTATCTCAATTATACTGGCCTTGCTCAATGCATCTTGTGCTGCTGTTTTATAAGCTCTGATTAAACCTGAAGTGCCTAATTGAATACCACCAAAATAACGAACACAAAAAATACCCACATCAGTCAATTGAAAACTGTCAATTTGCCCTAACATCGGTTTGCCAGCTGTACCACTGGGTTCTCCATCGTCATCCAATCGAAAGGATTCACCGTGAGAGCCGGTGCGTGCAGCAGCGCAAACATGTCTGGATTTTGGGTGCAGTGTTTTATAAAATTTGCTTTGAACTTTTAACTGATCCAGATCATTGAATGGAATGGCGAAAGCTAAAAAACGACTTCCTTTTTCCGTATAGCTACCCTCTGAAGGGTGTTCAATGGTCCGATGGCTATGTAGCTTACTATCCATAATGTTATCTGAACAATCCGACCAGTAAAATTGATGCCAATGCCAGTAAAAGTCCGATTATTTTTTGTTTTGTAAAGTGTTCACGGAACATCCACGCACCGATAACACTCGACAATAAAATGACAGAACAGTTGAGTATTGGATAGAATACGCTGCCCTGCATTCCTGATCCCAATGCCTTGTTGAGAAATAATATGGAAAAAAAGTTTGGGATACCAAGCAAGATTCCTCCGGTAATTTCTTCAGAATTAATTTTTTTATTAGGAATGCTGACCAAATTATAAATCATGGATGCGATAAATGCAGAAATAAAAATCCTTGTAGTAAAGATCCATTCAAAGCTTGGGTTATGGTTTTCATTTTTATGGATGAATAAAATTCCAATCTCAATGATTGCAGACAAGATTAGAGTAGCCAATAGATAAAACCGGCCGAAATCATTTTTGTGAATGCTATTTTCCTTGTTTTTCCGATAAAAAATGACCACAATCGCAATAAGACTCAAAATAAAACCAACCCATTGGTAGACATTTAGTTTTTCTCCAATCAAAAGTGCTACAACTACAGTTAGCCCGACAGACAATTTTTGGATGACTGTTGCCAATGATATGCCATTTAGTGCAACTGCATTTCCAAAAGCATTAAATCCGGCTACAAATAAAATCCCTATTACAACAGCAGTAAGCCCCGAGCCAAATTGCGTAAAATCAAAAACATCAAACCCCATTTGTAGTATGCCAATGAACGCGCAAATCAAGTAATTAATTAAAATTATTTTGGAAATGCGTACATCCTTTCCTGCAAATTGCTTAAAAAGGAAGCCTAACACAACTGTTGAGAAAATACAAGCAACGGTATAAGTCATAAACTAGGCTAAGGTATTAACAATTTATTGATTAACTTTTGCTTTCATTTAACCGGTTTTAAAAAATTAACTTTGACTTTTGTTAGTGGAAAGTGGAAAAGCTCGACTTTCTGAACCTCCTGATGATCTGGGTGTTAATTCCAGATAATAATGGATAATAACTTCATTACCATACTTTGCGTGCTTTTTTGAAAACCAAAAAGAATTTTACAAGATGACTATTATTAGCCTTTGTTTCTATATTGCCATTGCAGCTTTAGTTCTGACTTTTTTAATATCCAGAATTAAGGGTACCGTAAAATCTTTACCCGATAGTTTTTTACAAAATTTTTGCGGTGGTTTGTTTATATTTTCTGGTCTGGTGAAAGCAGTAGACCCTATGGGAACCGCTTTTAAGATGGAAGAATATTTTAAAGAATTTGAGCTTACAGCAAGAGGATCTTTTTTGAGTTTTTCTGCCGATTTGTTTCCATTCTTACTGAAATTTTCTGTTGGATTTTCAGTTTTTATGATTGTGTTGGAAATAGTGATTGGCATAATGCTCATAATTGGGGCATATAGAAAACTTGGAGCCTGGTTATTTTTTCTGATTATGGTATTTTTTACCATCCTTACCGGGTATACCTTTTTAACTGGATATGTTCCTAAGGATATTAATTTCTTTGAATTCAGCAAATGGACCACTTTTGATCAGGAGTTTATGCGGGTAAAAAATTGTGGTTGCTTCGGTGATTTCATAAAATTGGATCCCCGCACTTCATTTATCAAGGATTTGTTCTTAATGATTCCTGCGATTTGGTTTTTGTTAAGATGGTCAAAAATGCATCAGATATTTAGTGCTTCCATTCGGACTGCTTTGACTCTGATGAGCATAATTGGCCTGAGCTTATTTTGTTTCAGCAATTATATCTGGAATGAGCCTATTGTTGATTTTAGACCATTTAAAAATGGAACCGATGTAAAAACCACTAAAGAGGCAGAGTCCAAGGCAATGAGCGATGTCAAGATTATTGCCTGGAAACTGAGGAACAAGCAAACCAATGAATTGAAAAATGTTCCGGATGAGGAGTATATGGCTAATTTGAAGAATTTTCCAAAGACGGAATGGGAGGTTTTGGACCAGGTAAAAAGTTTACCCGCCATACCACAAACCAAAATATCTGATTTTGCTTTATTTGATTTGGAAGGATCTGACATTACCGAGGAGATATTAAATGAGCCTAAAAGCAGGTTTATGATCAACTGCCCTAAACTTTATTTTAGCTCCAGATCTGAAAACGTTACCAGACAAGACACCATTTATAAAGTCGATACTATTTGGTTAGGATTAAAAAAAGACAGTTTCAACCTAGTATCTTCTGTTGTCGAGGTAAAAACGGTAGAAGAAAAGAAAAATGTGTACACTTGGAATGAAAAATATCTTCGACCATTGAAGGAAAAGATTCTTCCACTGCTGGATAGCTTAAAAGCCGACAACATTCAGGGATTTCTTGTTGCAGGAGGAGCCAGTGAAGAAGCATTGGGAGACCTGAAAAACAGTCTAAAATTGGATATCCCAGTATATACAAGTGATGATATCCTTTTAAAAACAATCATGAGGTCAAATCCTGGATTAATTCTTTGGAGGAATGGTAAGATCATTCATAAATGGCATCATGGCCATCTTCCAACGCCAAATGAAATGAGAAGGGATTTTTTGGATTGGCAGGCGCCGCTCATACATTAATATAATTAAAATATAAAGGCATTGTTTGCTAAATAGTGCTTACATTTGCCAACTTATTCAGTAAAGGATATTCATGCTTAGTAGGAGGAATGTTCGCGTCAAAGTGATGCAACAATTGTATAGTTTAGCACAGGACAAGGAACTGAGTCTTGCAGGGGCCAAAAGAGCTTACCTGCAGTCTGTACAGGATACATTTCTGCTTTATTTACTTAATCTATATTGCATTACCAGGGTTTGTTCCTTTGCGGAGGAGGATGGTCAAACTCGTCTTAAAAAACACTTAAAGTCTGAAGATGATGTAAAGTTTACCCCTAAGCTTTATAATAATCCATTGATATCCAGTCTGGTAAATAACAAAGTGTTACAGGCAAGATTTAAGAAGGAAAGATTTGAGGAAGGGCTTGACGAAGATTTATTTAGAAAAATTTATAAGGAGTTTGCCAAAGAAGAGCCCTATATTAAGTATTTACTTGCCGATTCGACCAATGAAGATACCATTGAAATTCTCCTGGAACTCTACAGGACTTGCAGACGCAATGAACTTTTCAATGAGATCATGGATGACAGATTTTGTGGTTGGTCTGATGATAAATCATTGGTCATTGGGGCACTTAAAAAAACGCTGAAGGCTTTGCCAGCAGAAGGATCGTTTTATGAAGAGCATCAGCCAGATGAAGAGACAATTAAGGATTTTGGACTTTTCCTTTTGACAAAAACGTATGAAGAAGATGCAGTTTTGGAGGAGATGATTAAACCAGTTCTTGAGAATTGGGATTCAGAGAGAGTCGCATTAATCGATATGATTCTGATTAAAATGGGAATTATTGAAATGCTCAATATCAAAACCATTCCAGCAAAAGTTACCCTCAACGAATACGTTGAATTGTCCAAACAATACAGTACAGATAAATCCAAAGAATTTGTCAATGGATTGCTCGATAAAATACTTAAAGAATTAATGGAGCGAGGCCAGATTGTTAAGGAAGGCAGGGGATTGATGGAATAGACCTGTTTGGTATCTTGCTTAAGCTCTAAAGCTGGATTTATGTCAAAAAAGATCATCATATTGGATTTTGGTTCGCAACTGACTCAGTTGATTGCCAGGAGGATAAGAGAACTCAATATTTATAGTGAAATTATTCCCTTTCACAGTTTTATACCGTCGCCGGATGCAGATATAGCTGCAGTAATTCTGTCTGGTAGCCCTGCATCTGTCAGACAGGATGAAAGTCCCAAGGTGGACATTAAGAAGATTCTTCAAAATTATCCAACTTTAGGGATTTGTTATGGTGCTCAATTAACAGCGCAACTCACGGGAGGCTTAGTGCAAGCTTCAGATCATCGGGAGTATGGCTTTGCCCAATTAAACCAACTGGTAAAAGATCCCATTTGGAACGAAGTGCCTCAGTCATCACAAATTTGGATGTCGCACAGCGATACCATTGTTTCACTTGGTGATGGTTTCGAAATTATCGGATCTACCGAAAGTATTCCTATTGCTGCATTTAAAGCTGTTGGGAATGCCCATCCTGCCTATTTTTTTCAGTTTCATCCGGAAGTAGTACATAGTTTGTATGGTTCACAACTTCTAAAAAACTTTTTGATTGATACCTGCAAAATCACTGCAGACTGGACACCAGATTCTTTTATTCACCAAACGGTGGATGAAATCCACAACAGGGTAGGAGAAGAGGAAGTATTATTGGCATTATCTGGCGGAGTGGATTCATCTGTTGCGGCACTTTTAATGCACAAAGCAATTGGTCCCCGATTGCACTGTTTCTTTATTGACAATGGGCTTTTACGGGCAAATGAATACCATCAGGTATTGGAAAGTTATCAGGAAATGGGTCTCAAAGTGAAGGGAATTGATGCAAAAAAGCATTTTTATGACGCGCTTTCAGGACTTGAAGATCCCGAATTGAAAAGAAAGGCTATAGGAAGGTCATTTATCGAAATTTTTGAACAAGAGGCTAAGGCATACCCTGGGGTAAAATGGCTTTGTCAGGGGACTATTTACCCGGATGTAATTGAGTCTGTGTCGGTATATGGACCATCTGCAACCATTAAATCACATCACAATGTGGGTGGACTACCGGAAAAGCTGCATTTAAAAATCATTGAGCCATTAAGATTGCTCTTTAAAGATGAGGTAAGGAAAGTTGGTAGAAATCTTGGACTTAAAGAAGAAATTCTTGGTCGTCATCCTTTCCCCGGCCCGGGTTTGGCCATCAGAATTATTGGTGAGGTTACGGAGGATAAAGTGGCAATTCTCCAAAAAGCAGATGAAATTTACATACGCAATCTTAAGGAAAGTAATTTGTACCATGAGATCTGGCAGGCAGGATCCGTTCTATTACCCGTCAAATCTGTTGGCGTCATGGGCGATGAACGGACTTATGAAAATGTTCTTGCTTTGCGAGCAGTTAACTCTATCGATGGAATGACTGCAGAATGGAGTAGAATTCCTCATGAAGTACTGGCTAAAATTTCTAACGAAATCATCAATAAAGTTAAAGGTATAAATCGTGTAGTCTATGACATCAGTTCAAAACCACCTGCTACCATTGAATGGGAATAGTATAGGTATTCTTCTTTTTTGTCTTTTAATTGCAGGGACCTCATGCGCTACAAGAAAAATTGTAAACAAACCGGTTCCTAAGCCAGCCGATAAGGTAGTCATTAACCATAAGAATCCTGAATTACCAGCTAAGGTGGATACTTTGGTTTGGAAAGAAAATAAGGATAAGATAAGTAAAGCGGACAAAGCCGAAGATAAGACAATGCCAAAGGAAATTCCCCCCACAGGAATAGAAAAAAAATCAAATAAGAAAATCACTAAAGAAGAGTCCTTGTTTCGAATAGTGGCTTTATTACCATTCAAGACTGTTGAAAATGACTCTAATGCAACAAAAATAAATTCTTCCTCATTAAGATATGTCCACTTTTTTGCTGGTATGCAAATGGCTGTACAGGAATTGGAACACACGACAGGTCAAAAAATTGTAGTTAATGTACATGACGCCCCTTCCATTGATGAAGTAAAGTCTAACCTCAATAAATATGAATACAGACCGCCTCACTTAATCATCGGTCCGCAAAAATCCGATGCAGTTAAGTATGCAGCAGAATGGGCTAAAAATCATGAGACCAGCATCATTAGTCCATGGGTCAGCAGTTCCAGCATCACAGATAAAAATCCATTTTATATACAGGCAAAAGCTGGTTTAAATGCCCATTATAATTTGATCAATACACATGCGAGAAAGAATTTTCCAGTGGAGAATATTTTTCTTATATCCAGATCTTTAGAAGAATCCAAAGAATGGATATTTAACGACAGTACTATTTATGCGCAAAAAATTGAAGAAAAAATAATAAAAGAATCAGATTTGGCTTCTTCCAATGAGTTGATTGTAGGTTCTATTTTGAAAGAGAATGGACCTACTGTTTTTATATTACCTATGTCCAGCAACAAAGATGAAAATTTTATTTATCATTTCCTGAGAAGGGTTTCCAGTGAGAAAGATAAAAAAGAGGTTATTGTTTATGGAATGTACAAGTGGCTTGAAATGAAAAGTGACATTATTGAATATCTTAATGTTCAAAAAATTAGAATTAGTTTGAGCAATTACATAGATAATGACCAGAATGAAATTAAAACTTTCAAACGAAGATATTTTGAAAAATATAGAGAGTTTCCTTCTGAAGATGTTTTGGAAGGTTATGACATCATGAAATATTCGATCCAGTCCTTGAACACCGATGGTCCTGATTTTCAATTCAAAAACATCAACAAAACCGTACCTTGCTTAGAAACCAGTTTTCAGATCAGACCGGTTTACAAATCAGGCAAAACACCCGAAAATAGTGGAGAAGTTGACTATTTCGAAAACGCTTTTGTCAGAATTGTTGAACTTAGAAATAACAAATTCAGAGTAATTGATTGATTGGGGTGAACTAATCATGGAAAACCGTTAAAGAATTTATTCTTTGGGTTCTAATTTGTTTTTCCGGATGATCACTTTATCAATTCTGGCATGATCCATATCTACAATTTCAAATTCAAAATCCCGCCATTGTATTTTTTGTCCGGTTACTGGCATGGATCGCAATTCTTCTAAAATCAAACCACTCAAAGTGTCTACCTGATAATTATTTGTAAGATGTGGTAATTCAAGTTTTCGAAAAAGTTCGTGTAGAGGATACTGCCCATCTATAAGTAAACTTTTATCATCTCGGACAATATAGGAGAATTCTTCTTCATAAAATTCTGATACATCACCTACCAATGCCTTAAGCAAATCATTTAAAGTTAAGATCCCTTGAACCTGCCCGTATTCATCTACAACCAGGCCATAGTGAATGTTGGTTTTCTTAAATTGCTTTAATGTCTCATATGCTGATTGGCTTTCAGGCAAATATTGAGGGGACTGCACCAATTCTGAAAGATTGAAATTTATATTGTTGATGTGTTTAAAGATGTTCTTGAAACTTACAATTCCTACAATATCCGTTTCCTGATCATTAAATACAGGATAAATGGAATGCATGTCGTTATTTATAATATCCCTTAATCGTTCTGCTTTTTCGTGCACCGATAGAAATACCATTTCATTGCGGTGGGTCATAAGAGATGAAATTTTGCGATCACCAAGGATAAATACCCTTTGTACGATATCCTGCTCAATTTCTTCTATTTCACCGACCTCAGCACTTTCCTTTATGATAGATTTGATTTCTTCTTCGGTTACACTGCTGTCGAGATTTTTTTTAATACCAAGTAAATTTAAAATAACATCATTTGAAGAAGTAAGCAATGCTACAAAGGGAGAAGTTAAAATGGATATCCATTTCATTGGTCGGGATAATGCGATGGCAACGGGCTCAGGAAAACTTAGTCCAATTCTCTTAGGCAATAACTCACCAAAAAGTATAGATAAAAATGTTATCATTAAAACAATAATCCCTACCGCAAATTGATGTGCATATATTTTGATTACATCAAAATCAGATAAAAAGTACTCGAGATCATGTGTAAGATTCTCGCCACTGTATATACCCAATAAAATGCCTATAAGAGTAATGCCAATTTGAACTGTAGACAATAATTTGGTAGGATGTTCCGCAAGTTCTAAAGCAGTTTTGGCCCCTTTGCTTCCCTTTGCTTTAGCATTATCCAACTTGAATTTTTTTGAAGCAACCATGGACATTTCGGCCATGGAAAATATACCATTAAGTACAATTAATCCGAATATAATCAATAATTCCACTATGCGAAGTATTTCATTTATTTAAAATCCAATGAGCGCGTTAATGTCATTCGGCTAGAATATGGAACTTTGTAACCATTTTAAGATGGTGAAGCTTTAATGTTTGAATATTTGTAAAGTTAACAGAATTTGGATACAATTTTCTGATACTGAGATTATCTATCTAATAGGGGAGGGTAAAGGTTTTTAATACTATAATTTAAGTAAAACATAAAACTCTATTCCTAGTTTAACTTTGCTAAAGCAGATTTTATCCTTTGGATTGCTTCCACAATCTTTTCTTCAGAAAGTGAATAGGAGATTCTAAGGCAATTGGGGGCACCAAACGCATCCCCGCTGACCACTGCGACATGAGCCTCTGAAAGGAGGAATAAGGCCAGATCCTCTGCATCTTTAATAAAATAACCTTGATAAGACTTATCAAAATAATGGTCAACCTGAGGAAGGATATAAAAAGCACCTTTAGGTCGATTGACTTTCCATTCGGGTATTTCTTTGATCAAATCCAACAATAGATCGCGTCTGTTGTGAAAGGCTTGCACCATGGCATAGGTGCTGTCCAGATCATGGTTTAAAGCATAAGCCCCGGCCCGCTGAGTAAAGGATGCCGCGCCACTGGTAAATTGGCCCTGTACCTTTGTGCAAGCCAGTATAACCTCTTTAGGTGCACCCATATAGCCTAATCTCCAGCCCGTCATGGAAAAACCTTTAGAGAAACCATTGATGGTAGCAGTTCTTGCATTCATCCCTTCCAAGGAGCCAATACTGGTGTGCTTTTCATCAAAAATGATGTGTTCGTATATTTCATCAGAAACCACAAGGATGTCCGGGTAATCCTTTAAAATATCGGCTATGCCTTTTAGATAATCCAGGGCAAATACAGTTCCTGTTGGATTGCATGGGGATGAAAAAACAACCATTCGGGATTTAGGGCCAATAGCATTTCTCAATAATTCCAGATTCGGTTTATAATCGGATTCGACTGTTGACTCTAATAATACAGGTGTCCCACCGGCCATTTTAATAATTTCATAATAGGAGACCCAATAAGGAGAAAATAGGATGACCTCATCTCCACTTTCCAGCAAAGCAAAGCAGAGATTTGCAAAACTTTGTTTGGCGCCATTTGAAACTAAAATTTCATCAGGACTGTAGTGCAATCCATTTTGCTCACTGAATTTTTTAGAAATGGCATTCCTGATTTCCAACGTTCCAGCTACAGGAGTGTATTTTGTATATCCAAGATCAATAGATTCCTTTGCTTTCTCTTTAATGTGAATGGGGGTATCAAAATCAGGCTCCCCAAGACTTAAATTAATAATGTCAAATCCCTTTGAAGCCATTTCCCTGGCTTGCTGTGCCATCCGGAGTGTTGCAGACTCATTCATGGCTGCAACTCGTGATGAAATTCTAAACTTACTCATTGGTGCCGCAAAGGTCTAAATAAAAAAGGAAGTACCCAAGAGAATGGATACTTCCTTACATATTTTTTAGCTTTAGATTAATGGTTAACTACTAGTTTTCTAGTCTGATAGTTTTGACCAATTTTTAGTTTAATCAGGTACGAGCCGTTTTCAAAAGCTTCGGTGTTAACTGGAATCATCATTTCTCCACTTAATACACCATAGTTTCTGCTTTGAACCAATTGGCCTAGCATGTCTACTATTTCAATACTGACTTGCGTTGGATCGATAAGATTCAAATCAATATTGGCATAATCTGCAGCTGGATTAGGTGCCAACTTTATTACATTTGGTGCAGGGGAAGGATTCTCTACAGAAGTATAAAGGCCATTTGCCACTGCTTGAGCAATGGTTGTTTGGGTGGCATTAACGATTTCGCCATCAGGGCCTAAGAGCAATCCAACCAATTCAAGGTTTGCCTCTTTCCATGTAATCGGAACATTTAAGGAGTAAGTGATAAAGTAAGTTGACCCGGAGTTGATCTTAGTAGGTAAGAAGCCTGAAATTCCATCATATCCATCGAGGATAGCTCTGGCTACGTGGTTGTAGGTCATTCTAGACGCAGGGACAGGATTAGGTAATTTTTCATAACCTCCCATTGGACCACGCGCACCACCTGAATAAGTATTTGCCTGATTGAATTTGGCACCTGTTCCTTTGACGCCATTTTCGGTGATCACTAAATTGAATCTGTAATCTCCGTTTAAATTTTCTAAAAAGTCAGCTCGTACAGAGATATTCAAATCACCTGTGGTGGCATTCCATGTTGCACCATTTGTAAGCTTTACTGGAGTTTTTTCAACAATGGAGCTATAGAATTCAGCTTCCAGGTCTAATGGATCAGATATGGTTTTTCGATTGTTTACCACACTAGGAAAGCCTGGAAAACCTGGAAAACTAGTTAAGCCCCTATCATAAACAGGAACAGTCATGGTATCCTGATTGTGGACTGCAATGCCAATAAAATGTTCAGGATAAGTTCTGGCCATGGAATCCATGTAAACTGCTCCTCTTGGACACCATTGACACCAGGTTCCTGTAGCTTCTTCAGAAACCACTTTTTTAAATTCTGCAGGAACAACACCTGTAAGAGTGCTTTTCTTTAGATTGTTACTAAGATTGTCATCCGCCACGCCATTCACTTTTGTGATTTCAACAGAAAGTTCATTTTGTCCTGCAAGATATTTTACGGCTGGTAAATCAATAACCTGAAATCCTAAAGAAGCAATTTTCAAATTATTAAATGTAGATACCTGTGTCGCTCCATTACCTAATTTATAGCTAATTTCCAAAGAATTGATCGCAGTATTGCCAAGGTTTCTTACCTGCATGGTACCAGCAGAGTTTAAATCTGCAAGAAATTGTGGCTTGTACCCAATAAGCAGAAGGGTGGCATCCAAATTAGGTTTTACAAATGGGACATAATCATAACTGATGTCATCTATGTAAAAAGTAGAACCATTGCCACGTGTCTCAGTACCTGTTACATAGTTTGGATAAATATCTATGGATGCTATTGTGTTGTTTGGGTTTGCAAATTTAGCTACAGTTACATCGTTCAATTTTACTTCCCAATTATTGTCTGTGAGATCAGCAATGAGGGTGTATTTTACCCATGTCTCCGGAGCATAATCCACTTCACACAAATAACCATTAGCAGAACTTCCAAGCGTTGCACGGAATTTACCATCCCCGTCAAAATAATTATCCAAAGCCCAGGTTGTACCTATGGTAGCTTTGGCCTGGAAATTAAAATACGCTGCCTGGTCTGACAATACATAAATCCACATTTCGTATGTCAATTTTCCAATGTTTTTTTCACCACCAAATGGTAGAACCAAGTCAGTAGGGCCACCAGCAGTAGTTGCTGCTTCAAATCGAATGGATTTAGTTCCGGATTTAGCATTTTCATCTGTGATGAGAGCATCTTCCTGAGTTCCCTCACCTGTGGCTCCAGACCAAACAGTCCAATAGGTCGAACTTTTTGCAACATAATCGCCAACCTTATAAGACTCTACATCGTCAGAAAAAGTATTCTGAGCGCCAAGACCTAAAAGGGAAAAGCAAAAGCAAATAGCAAGTAAATTTCTTTTCATTTTGTAGATTAATATTAGTTTAACAATGAGCCAAATATACGGAATATGCATTTTATATACGGAGAGATATAAAACAAAAACACATTATACATTCGCAAATGTATAATGTGTTTTAATCCAAGTAGTAATATCTATCTTAGAAATTTGAAAGGTCTTGTATCGTAACTATACCTGGTCTTTAATACATACATTCCCGGTAAATATTGATGGATTCTAACCAGCATTCTGTTACTGGTTTTCTCTATAATTTGAGTTGAAAGGGTACGTCCACCAAGGTCAAATACTTCCAATTCAAAACCTGATGGGAACGGGAAAATAGATTCCACTACCAGTCCCGAAGTGCTGCCATATACCTGAAGATCCTCCAATGTAAAGAATCCTTTTCCAATTCCAAAGCAATTTAGTGGTTCGAATTCAGCAGCTTTACAGCACTTTTCATTATCGTTTTCACAAATTTTTATGAAATCATAGCTCAAGCCACTCTTTTTAAAGTTTTCTATCACTATTGGAAGGTCACTGTAAGCATAAAATCCAATAGACCCTTTCCTGTCGAATACATCAAAACCAACGCCTTTAGTTCCTTTGTGTCCGAAATTAATCCGTACTGAATATTGATTGGTTCCGGTACATTCTAGTGGGGTCACTTCCAGGTTGAAAATCTCACAGGATTCTCCCTTCTGCTCACAACATACTGTTCCCAAATTTAGCTCGCGGGCACATTTCTCATTGGCGCAATCTCTAAAAATAAATTCGTATTTGGTAACACAATCTCCTTTCAGAGGACCTATTTTTATGGGCAAACTGTCGTAATTGAATTTACCATAATCTTTGCCATTGCCTTTTAGCGTAAAACATTCCGAGTTATTGTGGTGGGCAAAATTGAAACTAATGTAAAACTCACCTTCCTTGCACTGCGTTTTTTCATATTTAATCTCTCCGATCTCACAATTGCCTTGAGTTTCACAGCAAACCTTCCCAACATTGACCTCACGGGCACAACGTTCATTTTTACAATCTATGAATGCAAAACTGTAATTGGTTGCGCAATCTCCTTTAAATGGGCCGATTTTAATCGGTTGAGGAGTATATGGGAAAGTTCCATAATCATGCCCATTGCCTTTTAACCTGAAGCATTCAGAGGTATTTGCATAAGGAAACTTAAAGAATAGATAAAATTGCCCTTCTTTGCAATCGGATCTTTCCCATTTGATTTCTCCGATCTCGCAATTTCCTTGGGCTTCACAGCAGACTTTTCCTATATTGAATTCTCGACCACAGCGCTCATTTTTGCAGTCGATCACTGCGAAACTGTAATTGGTTGTGCAATCCCCTTTGAGAGGGCCTATTTTGATTGGTAGTTGGGCATAGGTGAAGGTTCCATAATCTTGTCCATTGCCTTTCACCTTAAAACAATCGGATGTATTTTTATAAGCAAAATTCATTACCACGTAGAACTGTCCTTCCTTGCATGCAGTTTTTTCCCACTTTATTTCACCGATCTCACAATTTCCTTGAGCTTCACAACAGATCTTACCTATATTTACTTCACGTACACATTTTTCATTTTTACAATCGATGAAGGCGAAACTGTAATTGGTTGTACAATCTCCTTTGAATGGACCTATTTTAATAGGTTGAGGAGTATAAGGGAAAGTACCATAATCATGTCCATTACCTTTTATCCTAAAACACTCAGAGGTATTTGCATAAGGGAACTTAAATAATAAATAAAATTGCCCTTCCTTACATTCCGTTTTTTCCCATTTGATTTCTCCTATTTCACAATTGCCCTGAGCTTCGCAACAGACTTTTCCCACATTAACTTCACGACCACAGCGTTCATTTTTGCAGTCGATCACTGCGAAACCGTAATTGGTTGTGCAATCCCCTTTGAGTGGACCTATTTTGATTGGTAATTGGGTATAGGCGAAGGTTCCATAATCTTGTCCATTGCCTTTCACCCTAAAACAATCGGATGTATTTTTATAAGCAAAATTCATTACCACGTAGAACTGTCCTTCCTTGCATGTAGTTTTTTCCCACTTTATTTCTCCAATTTCACAATTGCCCTGAGCTTCGCAACAGACTTTGCCTACATTAACCTCGCGGGCACACTTTTCATTTTTACAATCGATAAATGCAAAGCTGTAGTTGGTGGTACAATCTCCTTTGAATGGACCGATTTTAATTGGTTGCGGTGTATAAGGGAAGGTACCATAATCCTGTCCATTACCTTTTATCCTAAAACATTCAGAAGTATTTGCATAAGCAAATTTAAACAATAAGTAAAATTGCCCTTCTTGGCAATCCGTTTTTTCCCACTTTATTTCTCCAATCTCACAATTGCCTTGAGCTTCGCAACAAATTTTTCCAACATTTACTTCACGACCACAGCGCTCATTTTTGCAGTCGATAACTGCGAAACTGTAATTGGTTGTGCAATCCCCTTTGAGAGGGCCTATTTTGATTGGTAGTTGGGCATAGGTGAAGGTTCCATAATCTTGTCCGTTACCTTTCACCTTAAAACAGTCAGAAGTATTTTTATAGGCAAAATTCATTACCAAATAGAACTGTCCTTCCTTGCATGCAGTTTTTTCCCACTTTATTTCTCCTATTTCACAATTGCTCTGAGCTTCACAGCACACTTTTCCAACATTCACTTCACGAGCGCAATGTTCATTTTTACAATCGATGAACGCGAAGCTATAATTGGTGGTACAATCTCCTTTGAATGGTCCGATTTTAATTGGCTGAGGGGTATAAGGGAAAGAGCCATAATCTTGTCCATTGCCTTTTATCCTAAAACACTCAGAGGTGTTTGCATAAGGAAATTTAAATAATAGATAAAATTGACCTTCTTTACAGTCCGTTTTTTCCCACTTTATTTCTCCTATCTCACAATCGCCTTGAGCTTCGCAGCAGACTTTACCGTAAACACTGTCTAATCGGCATCTTTCATTTTGTGCATCAAATATTACAAATTCGTAAGAAGTCTCACAATTTCCTTTGAGTGGTCCGATTTTTACAGGAAGCGTTTTGTAGCTATAGGTACCATATTTAACTCCATTTCCTTGTACTTTAAAACTGTCCGATGTATTTTTATAATTGAAATTCAGAGTCATGTAGAACTCCTTCTCAGCGGTGCAATCAGATTTTTTTAATTGCAACTCAGATAACATGCAATCTCCTTTGGCAGGACAGCAAACAGTTCCTAATGATTTACTGATGTTACATGGTTCATTTTGGCAATCAATTACAATGAATTCGTATTCAGTTTTACAATCCCCTTTAAATGGTCCAAGTTTAATTGGTAGGCTTGTATAAGGAAATTCTCCATAACTGTGTCCATTCCCCTTCACTCTAAAACACTCAGAAGTGTTTTGGTAACTAAAATTAATGGTCACGTAAAACTCTCCACCTTGAGTGCAATCTGATTGTTTGAGTTCCAGCTCACTTAGCATACATTCCTCTAAACTACTTATGCCGCCGAAACCAGCATTGACAGGTGCTTTTGCGGTTGTTCCATATAAGTCTGAAATGGAAAGAAATGTACTAAAAGCAAGCAGTAAAAGGTTGATTTTTTTCATAACTGGGTAGACTGATTTGAGTATATGACCTGAGTCTTGCATTAACTGTTGCCTGACCTGGTAAAAATACCAGCATAAAGTTACTGAAAGTATAGCAATTTGTGAAGGTTTTAGGTAGTTATTATTACCATTCTAAAGGGGAATACTAAAAATCTTAATACTTTCGAATTGCTGGAAATTGAAGAAAAATCGTTCAAAAATCATGTCAACCCAATAAATGAAGCATAAAAGCATATTCTCTGGCGGTCTCCCGGTATTGCTTAAATCTTCCGGAAGCCCCACTATGGCCCGTATTCATATCACAAATGAAGATTAAAGGAGTGTCGTTTGTTTTATAAGATCTGATTTTTGCTACCCATTTTGCCGGTTCCCAATATTGGACCTGAGAATCGTGATAACCTGTCCGAACAAACATGGCCGGGTAATTTTGGAAGGCAACATTGTCGTAAGGGGAATAAGACTTTAAATAATGATAATACACTTCATTCGCAGGATTTCCCCATTCATCATATTCTCCGGTCGTCAAAGGAATGTCTTCATCCAGCATAGTGGTCACTACATCTACAAATGGAACGGCTGCCAGAATGCCCTTCCACAATTCAGGTCGCATATTGGCAATGGCACCCATCAAAAGACCTCCTGCCGAGCCTCCGGAGGCAAAGAGTTTGTCTGGCCGGGTGTATTTTTCTGAAATTAAAAATTCCGCACAATGGATAAAATCGGTAAAGGTGTTTTTCTTTTCTAAAAACTTGCCGCTTTCATACCAGGAACGCCCTAATTCCTGGCCACCACGCACGTGTGCAATAGCAAATGCAAAATTCCGGTCCAAGAGACTCTTTCTTGAAATGCTGAAGGTTGGATCTACAGAAATTCCGTAAGAACCATATCCATAAAGTAAGAGTGGATGCGATCCATCCTTTATAAAATTTTTATGGTAGACTATGGATATGGGGATCAATGTTTTGTCAGAAGCTGTTGCGTATATTCTTTCTGTGCGGTAATCTTGTGGGTTATAGCCTCCTTCTACTTTTTGGACTCTAAGAATCTTTAGAATTTGATCTTCAAAATGATATTCATAGATTGTCGGAGGGGTTTTAAGGGAAGTAAAAAGAATGCGAAGGTAGCCGCATTCAATTTCCGGATTAACTGAAAATACCGATGTATAAACATCTTCGTCAAATGCAATGTAATATGAACTTGAATGGCCTGGAAATACATGGATTTTTAGAATCCCCTCACTTCTTTCTGACAAAACCAAATAGTCCTTAAATAATTCAAAATCTTCTACCAGAATCTTATCGTTATAAGGTAAGAGGGATCTCCAATTGTCGATTACGGTATTTTGATCTTCACAAATCATCATTCCAAAATTAGGACCCATTTTATTTGTCCGGATAAACCAATCCTGGTCTTTGTGATCAATATAATATTCAAGGTTTTTGATCCGCCCTTGAAAGAGATTTAGTTTGTTTTCTGCATGTGTGGCGTCGATATATCGATATTCCGATTCAAGAGCTGATGTGGAATGAATCAATATATATTTTTTGTCTTTTGTTTTGCCAACGGATACGTAAAAAGTCTCATCTTCTTCCTCATAAATTAATTTGTCCTGTTGGAAATCATTGCCTATTTCATGCAGCATAACCCTATATTCCCTGAGAGTTTCATCTTTTGTAACGTAATATAGGTTCTTTGAATCATTGGTCCAGGCCAGACAGGTACTTGAATTGGGTATTTTCATTGGGAAGACTTCTCCTGTTTCGAGATTCTTCAAGCAGACTGAATAAATTCTTCTGCTTTGCAAATCTTCAGTATAAGCCAGAAATTTATTATCGGGACTTATGGCCATACTTCCCACATGGTAATAATTATGGCCTTCTGCCATTTGGTTTACATTAAGAATAACTTCTTCCTTATTCTCCAATGAATTTTCATATCGCACGTAAACAGGATATTCTTTATGCTCTTCAAACTTTGTTTTATACCAGTATCCATTAACGAAATAGGGTGCAGATTCATCGTTTTGAACAATACGTCGTGTGATTTCCTCAAATAATTTGTTTTCCAATTCTTCAAAAACAGAGCACATTTGGTTTCCGTATTGGTTCTCCTCTTCGAGGTAAGCAAGGACATCCGGGTGATCTCTTTCATTCAGCCAAAAATAGGGGTCTACCCTAATGTCACCATGACTTTCAAGTTCTTTGGAGGATAATTTTGCTGTCGGTGCGGGAATCTTTGGGAATTTCATAAAATTTGTATTGTGATGCAAAACAAACAAAGTTTAGGGAATTAATAAGAAATCATAAACTATTGCCTGGTATTGGGGATGTGATTTATCTTTAGGCATCTAAGTAGATGAAGGAATTTATACATAACGCTAAAAGGCTTCTTTTACTGGCCGTTCCCATAATGTTGGGTTCAGCCGGACAAAATGTTATTGCATTAACAGACAGCCTGTTTCTATACGGTTACGATGAAAAGGATTTTGCAGCCGTTGGTTTTGTAAGTGTTTTTTATCTTGTAATATCTTCCATTGCCTATGGTTTTTCTAAAGGAGGGCAGATCATTATTGCCAGAAAATATGGGGAAAGATCTCCAACTGCAGTAAAAAAGTACTTTTACGCAATTCTCTTTTTTGAACTGGTAGTTGGTCTTTTTATCTTCATCATACTTAAATTCTTTTCCACGGATATACTTTCCTTGTTTGTCAAATCTCAGGTAATTCTGCAAAAATCACTTGAATTTATTGAATATAGAATTTATGGTTTGGTCTTTGCCTATGTCGGACTCGCCTTTTTATCCCTTTACATGGGAATCGGCAGGCCTAAGATTATTTTGATTGATACGGTCTTTTTAGGATTGACGAACATATTATTGTGCTACCTTTTGGTTTATGGGAAAGCTGGATTTCCGGAGATGGGTATTGCAGGGGCAGGATTGGCAAGTTCCCTTGCAGAAATTGCAGCTTTTGTCTTCTTTCTGGTTTATATTCTTTTGGATAAGGATCTAAAGCCATTCGATCTGTTTTCCATACCCCATATTGAGCCGGCCGAATTAAGGAATATTTACAAATTGAGTTTACCCATTCTGATGCAATCTGTTATTGGGATTGCAAGCTGGTTTATCTTCTTTAGTTTTATTGAAAAACTTGGCGAACGGGCTTTAGCCATTTCCAACTTATTGCGGGTGGTCTATCTCATCTTCACCATTCCATGTTGGGGTTTTGCAGCCGCCATTAATACCATGGTGAGCAAGACCATTGGTCGAAAAAGGGAGCAGAGAGTACTTAAGCAAGTATATCATTCCTCCTTAATTTCACTGGCGGTTACCACGATAGTCTCTTTTCCTTTTCTGATTTTTGCCCAGACTTTAATGTATCCTTTTTTAGGAGGAGGAGATACCGCTTTGTTTCAAGAATCCCTTCCGTACTTTAAAATTCTGTTTGCGATTTTGATGGTAGCCTCATTTTCAAATATTTTTTTTAACGGGGTGAGTGGCGCTGGAGAGACTTCCAAAGGATTGAATATTCAGATTATAGGTTCCTTGCTTTATTTGGGGATCACTTGGGTAGCCATTCTATATCCTGAAACTTTAGGGTTGAAATGGGCCTGGTATGGTGAAATTGTATATTGGCTTAGCCAATGCCTGTTGTCATGGTGGGTGCTCAAATCAGGAAAGTGGTATTTTATTAAATTTTAAAATTAATGTAATTTTTTTTCACCTTTTGTAATGTCTTGATTCAGGCATCCTAAAATAGTTAAAATATTTATATATAATTGATAGTGAGCTGTTTGTATAAAGCGTGCTGTTTTATATTCAGAAAACTTATATAAATCTTTTCTATATTTTTGCAGCCTTATGAGACTTAAGAAAATAGAAGTCAAAGGTTTTAAAAGCTTTGCTGACGAGACTGTGATCCATTTTAATGAGGCAGTGACAGGTATTGTTGGCCCTAATGGATCAGGGAAATCAAATATTGTGGATGCGATCAGATGGGTCCTTGGAGAGCAAAAAGGAAGGGAATTGCGCTTGGAGCAAATGTCTGATGTGATTTTTAATGGCACTAAAAAAAGGAAAGAAGCACCGCTTGCCCATGTAAGTCTTACCTTCGAAAACACAAAAAATCTGCTTCCGGTAGAGTATCATACCGTCAACATCTCAAGGTTTTTGTACAGAAGTGGAGAGAGCGAATATCGTTTAAATAATGTCACTTGCAGGTTAAAGGACATCACTTCGCTGTTTATGGATACGGGCATTGGATCCGATTCTTATGCAATTATTGCTTTGGGAATGGTCGAGGATATCTTGTCCAATAAGGAATCTGCAAGGCGAAAAATGTTTGAGCAAGCTGCGGGAATTTCAAAATACAAAAGCAGGAAAAGAGAGTCCATAAATAAATTAAAGGCGACCACTGAAGACCTGGCACGAATTGAAGATCTTTTGTTTGAAATCAATAACAATCTGGTAGAATTAGAAAAACAGGCAAAAAGGGCTAAGAAGTTTTTTGAAATGCGGGATAAATATAGAAATTCCGGATTAAGGCTGGCTTTTTTATCTGTTGTAAGTCTTAAAGAAAAGATTCAAAATACTTCCAAAATTATTGACGAGCAAGTCATAAAATTGCAAGAGCAAGAGGTCAAGCTTCACCAATCTGAGGCAGAGCTGGAACAATTCAAGAAATCACATCTTGACAAGGAGAAAAGTCTCAGTGAGTATCAGAAAAAAGTAAACGAACTTTTAGATCAAATCAGGGGCATTGAAACAGAGATTCAAGTTAAAGATCAAAAAAAGTTCTTTAATGTAACGCAACAGGAAGCACTGAAACAAAGTAATTCTGAAGCAGGCACTAAACTGGAAGTGATTGCTCAGGATATATTGCTACTTCATTCTGAAATTGAAAAAACACAGAATGAATTCAATAAGCTTCACCTTCAAACTACAGAGCTTCAATCTGACTACGAATCCAAGCAATTAAAGTTTGATGAATTAAAATCCGGGGTAGATCAGTACCAAATTCAGAAGGAAGCCATTGAAAAAAGTGTTTTTGAATTAGAAAAGGACCTTGCGATAAAAAGAAACCAGCTTGAAAATCTTCAAGCTGATTCTAAAAGAAATGCTGATGAACTTGCATTCCGCACAGAAGAATTTTCCCATTTCAATAAGGATATTAAAGATCTGGAAAGCAACCTTCAAAGCGTTCAGGAAAAAATAGCTCTATTAAATAAGCAAGAAGAAGATCGAAAGGCAAAACTATCTATTCTTCAGACTGAAATTGAGACTCACACACAAAGTGTGGCCGCAGCCAATAGAAAGAAGGATGCCAGGAAAAACGAATACGACTTATTGAAATCGATGGTCGAAAAGCTTGAAGGATTTCCTGAGTCTATAAAATTTCTTCATCAGAATTGGCGTAAGGATGTTCCCGTACTTACGGATCTTATTTATACTGAAGAAAAATACCGATCAGCAATAGAATCATTTTTAGAACCTTATCTTAATTATCATGTAGTGAGTAATGAAGATGAGGCTATTCAGGCCATCAGACTGCTTCATGGCAATGCTAAGGGTAAGGCTAATTTTTTTATTTTAAGTAAATTTAAAAACGAAAAAATAGTTCCTGCTGACATTCCAGGATTTAAATCTGCAATTTCTTTGATTGAGTCTGATGCACTCTATCAACCGCTTTTGTTTTCATTGCTTAACAATGTGTATGTTAAGGATGCTGAATCTTATCTTGAAGATGTAATGGATTTTCCGGAAGATGTAACGGTGATCAGTTTGAGTGGTTCTATCATTCGACAGAAGAATTCCATTTCAGGAGGATCGGTAGGCTTATTTGAAGGGAAAAAACTAGGTCGTAAAAAGCATCTTGAGAAACTTGAATTGGATCTTAAAACAATTGAGCTGGAAGTTTTGGAGCTCGATAGAACTTTATCTCAGCTTAAACATGATTACAAACAAGTTGAACTGATTAATAAAGAAGGAGAGCTGAATGCAGCAAGAAAAGAAGAAAGTAGTTTGCTTCAATCTCTTGCACAAATGTCCACCAAAGTTCAACATTTCAATGATTTAAAAAAGCAATTTGAGGAGCGAATTGCAGGTAATGATATAAAGTATAATGAGATTCAGCACCAAAGAGAAAACAATCAAGCAAAAGTAGAAGCTCTTAAGGTTGAACTTAATCAACTTTTAAACAGTATTACGCAAACCGATTTGGTTTTCAATACGATTTCAACAGAATTAACGTCCGCTGCGACCTTATATAATCAGTCAAGGTTAGAAGTACTTAAATGGGAAAATAAGCTGGACAATATTAAAAAAGACCTTGAATATCGTCAAAGACAACATGACGAAACCAAACAACAACTTGAGCTTAATTCAAAGCGTCTTCAGGACTACCAGGTTGAATTGGAAGAGTTAGAGAAAGGTTTGGCGGAGGATAAAAATCAACTGGTCGAACGATTTGAATATCGAAAAACGATTGAATCAGATTTGACCCATTTGGAACAGGATTATTATGAGATCCGGAATACAATTACAGGTCAGGAAACGCAAATCAGAAGTTATCAAAAGGCCATATTGGAGTATCAATCTTCCATCAATACTTTGAAAGATCAAAGGTCTGAAAGCAATTATAAAATTCAATCTACTGTCGAAAGAGCTGAGTTAGAATTCAACACGCCTTTGGATAAATACGTTCCTGAGGAGGAGGTAGAACAGATGGACGAAGATGCCTTAAGAGACAGAGTCATGTATTATAAGGTTAGATTGGATAATTATGGGGAAATTAACCCAATGGCATTGGAGGCTTATGAGGAAATGAAAGGAAGATATGAGCGAATTCAACTTCAGAAAGAAGATATTCTTAAAGCTCAGGACAGTCTGCTTCAGACCATAAAGGAAATTGAAGAAACAGCAACTGCCAGTTTTATGAATGCCTTCAATCAGGTTCGTGTTCACTTCCAGGATGTGTTCCGTTCTTTGTTTACCAGTGATGATGATTGCGATTTAGTGCTGCTTGATGAAATGGATCCCCTGGAATGTGATATTGACATTATTGCAAAACCGAAGGGTAAGCGTCCGAAATCCATTCATCAATTAAGTGGTGGTGAAAAAACACTGACCGCAATTGCTTTGTTGTTTTCTCTTTATTTATTGAAGCCGGCACCTTTTTGTATTTTTGATGAAGTAGATGCTCCACTCGATGATATCAATATTGATAAATTTAATCACATCATCAGAAAATTCAGCAAAGATTCCCAATTCGTGATCATCACACACAACAAGCTTACCATGGCCGAAGTAGATGTTTTATATGGGGTATATATGGAAGAGATGGGTGTTTCAAATGTTACTGCTGTTGATTTTAGAAATTATGATCACGACATTGTTCTTTCTGAAATGGAAGGATGACCATCCATTGTTCTCTACAAATTTCTGGAAAACACAGGCAGTTGATCGATAAATTGAAAGCTTTTTAATTCGTGATCAATTTTTGCAATTAAAGTCGACCTGCCATTTGTGACTGCAAGGTATGGTGCATGTACAATAAAATTGTAATTAGCTGCCTGATCAAGTACACTTTGTGTAATGGGGATTTCATAGGATTTACATTCAATGATAATCATTGGATTACCGGAAGAATGGTTTACAACCAAATCAAATCTTTTTTTAAATCCGCCATAAACAATTTGTTTTTCAACAGACATATTAGCCAGACTGTATTGAAGGTCGACGTGCAAATGTTGTATAAATAACTGTCTTACAATTTCTTCAGGAGAGGCAACGATCCATTTTCTTCTTACCGGATCATAAATTTGATTTTTTTCGTTTCGTTTGATCAGGCTGAAATGATTTTCCAATGAAAAATTTCCGCCCATCAGACTGAATGCAGCTTAGTGTTTTTAATTGGTGTAAATAAATTTCTCTCTGAAGAAGGCCAAAAACTTTTCAATTGGAACAATTGATTCGTTTCCACATTTTCGATTTCAAATCCTGCGACTTCCATACATTTTAGAAAATGCCATTGCCATTCCAGTTGTTGGATATTGAGGGAAGCGGTTGAAAACAGTTGATCAGCCAACCATATTTTTTTATGTGTTGATTTGTGCATCAATAATTCACTTAATCTTTCTGCCCCATCTTGTTCATCCAGTTGAATGGCATTCCATTCGGCCCCGCTAAGTTGAATAAATAATTGTTCTAGTTCTTTTGGTAAAAAACTAAGTGCCAGGTTTTTTGAGTTAACCAGAACTTTTAATTTTGGAAAGTTGGATAAAATAAAATTGGCAAGTCCATTGATGTGGGTTGTAACTTCCGTGGGGTGAAGATCAAAGAGAATATTTTTTAATCTAGAAGGTGGGGCCTGATTAAGTGCAATGTTGAATTCAGCAATAGAAGAGAATTCTTCATGAATACTGATGTAATGGTGAGTAGATTTACCAAACTTAGCAAACTGTTGTTCTTCCTCGGTGGGACAAAGATTCCAAACCTCGTCCCATGAAGCTTGCGTGAGGGTTGGGAAATATTCTCGATGTGAATTTTCTAATATGATGATGGGAAAAATTTCAGCAAGCTGTGGAATTAATTGGTAATATTCAGACAGCGTATGCTTATTCTTTTGATTATTCTTCAGACTTTCATAAAGACCGGGCTCCTTGTCGATTAATTTGTAAAGGGTTTGGTGTTGTTTTTGCTCATATTTAGAGAGAAGGTAGGTAGTCCATTGGGATTTAATTTGTGCAACACCTGTTTTAAAATCCCTGATCCATTCAGGAATAAACTCTGCATTGTAGTCAAAGAATTGTTTAAGATTGTTGTCCTGGTAATGTCGTTTTAATTCAATTTCCCATTGGTCAGGATGCACAAATTGTAACTGATCTAAAATTACTTTTTGGCGTTCTGTAAGGAGATTGTATTGGGTTTTCCAATCAAAAAACTGGGCAAATGCATCAGAAGATTGAAGAATGTCCTCTGCAATAGTTATGTCATTTTCGATAGACTGTATGAGCTCAGGAAGTGTTTCAGAATTCAGTTGAACCGTCTTATGTATAATTCCAGATGTATTCATATCATTCTGCCATTTTATGGCACGATCAAGAATGTTTTTTATACTCAGTACAACTTCTCTGTCTCTGATATCTGCGATCTTTATGGACTTTAAGGTGCGATTGAGATAATTGCTTATTTCCGGTCTTAAATCTGATAATGTGGGTATTTCATTTCGGTAATTAAATGCAATAAATTCAGAAGTATCGGTCTGTCTTAAAAAACTTCTATATTTTTCAAATTTTTCTACTGTAAGCTGGTGTTTCAGAAACCATTCCGATTGATCGGATGGATTTGAATTTAACCATTTTAATTCCGAAATAATTTTTGAAAATTGATGACAGATCCGTTTGTTTTCACAGATGTACCATAAGTCTAAATATTCCTTTAGATCGTTAAGGATTTGAATTCCTGTTTTTTTCCATTGATATAAAAAGTGAGAGAGATAAGTCCAGGCTTCATCCCGAAGAAAGAGTTCAAAAAGTTTTTCATTGAGCTGATTTAAAGGATGTGTTTCGTGAAGCCTGCCGTCTTTACAGGTTTTAAAAGATTCCAATAAATTGATCAAACTTTGAAATTCTCTCTGCATCAAAGGTTCATGCAAATTGCTGATACGGGAGATTTCACCTTTGTTACTTTGCTCTGACAAAATGACTTTAGATACCAAACTTACAAAATTGTCTTGTGGACCTACCTTAGTTTGATATAGGGTATCATAGGTTTCTTTCAGGTTTTGGTGGGTGATTTTTAATGATTTACTCAGGTTTTCAAATTGTTCCAGATTTAATTTTCCAGGGACGGTAACGGGCGCAAATTGTAATAATTTTTGCTCAATTTCCGATCTGGAATGAGTAAAAAGAAAACATAAAGGTTGTAATTGGAACTCTTGAATGATTTCATCCAAAAGACGAATATGGTCGGGTTGATCTATGAGGATAAGGGTTTTTCTTTGGGTCAGTAAATTCCGGATTATTTTATTACAAATCCATAGTTTACGGGCATTTTGATTCAAGGGTCTGATGTGTATATTGGACTCAGTTTCTGAGATCAACATGGATTGAGCGACATCATCCGGCATCGGATACAAGTAAATAAAAGAGTCCTGATCCATTTTTGGTTATATGTTTTAGCTACAAATATATATAAAAATATTATATATGAGTGTAGCCTCAGCAGATATTTATCTATTAATTTCGATCAAAGCTCAACCGGGCTCCATGGGAAATGGGTAAAACTTTATGGCCATCGAAGGCCAAATGCCCATTGACAAAGGTGCTTAAAATTTTCCCTTCAAGAATTGCGCCTTCTATTGGCGACCAACCACACTTATATAGTAAATCCTCTTTTCTAACGGTTAAGTGTGAAGTGGGGTCTAAGATTACCAGATCAGCAAAATACTCTTCTCTTAGAAATCCCCGGTTTTTAATACCAAAGCATATTGCAGGGTTATGTGCCATTTTCTCTACAATGAACTCTATTCCCCAGCCATGTTCTTTGCCCAAAGTGAGCATTATATTCAATGGGTGTTGCACAAGTGGGAGTCCGGAAGGTGCTTCAAGATAGTCTCTTGATTTCTCTTCCAGGGTATGCGGCGCGTGATCTGTCGCAATTACATCAATTTTTCCTTCTTTCAATGCCTTGCAAAGTGTCTGTTTATCGATTTCTGTTTTGATCGCAGGATTGCATTTAATTAAATTACCCAATCGGGCATAATCTCTATCGTCAAAATAAAGATGGTGGACACAAACTTCACAGGTAATTCTTTTATTTTCCAGCGGAATGTTATGGTTGAACATTTCTGTTTCTTGCGCAGTAGTCAGATGCAGTACATGTAAACGGGTATCGTGTTTTTTAGCCAGGGAAATAGCCAAACCGGAAGAAATCATGCATGCCTCGTGGTTGCGTATAATTGGATGTTCTGATTCAGGTATTTTATTTCCATACTTAATTAAAGCCTTTTCCAAATTCTTTCGAATCGTTGCTTCATCTTCACAATGTGTAGCAATGAGTACGGGGGCCCTGGAAAACAATGCCTCAAGCGTATTAGGCTCGTCCACCAGCATACCTCCAGTGCTGGACCCCATGAATACTTTTATTCCGCAGACTTGATCATAATTTACCCGCAAAACATGTTCTAGATTATCGTTAGAAACCCCCATGTAAAAGGAATAGTTTGCCATTGATTTTTGAGCGGCTATCTCATATTTGGCTTCCAGTATTTCCGGTGTTAAGGCATTGGGAATGGTGTTGGGCATTTCCATAAAACTTGTGACCCCTCCAGCTAAAGCAGCTGAACTCTCTGTGTGAATATCGGCTTTATGTGTCAATCCCGGCTCCCGGAAGTGAACCTGATCATCAATACAACCTGGAATTAGCAATTTTCCGTTCACATCAATGACCTCTGCTTCAGGGTGGCTAATGTTTCTGTCGATGCGTTTGATTCTATCCCCATAAACAAGTAAGTCTGATTCAAATGATCTTCCCTCATTGACCAGGATGGCATTTTTAAAGAGTTTGTAATTTTTCATCGCACCTTTATTATTGTTTTTTCAATCTTTGCAGGTAAATGTTATCATGTCATATAAACCTTCAGAAAAGAAAATCGGTTTCCTGGGTGCAGGCCAATTGGGAAAAATGTTAGCCCAGGAGGCTTCTAAACTGGATCTCGAACTTCATTTCCTAGACAAAAGTAAAGATTATCCTGCCGGTAAGGTAAGTCGATTTGTTACTGAGGGAGATTTTAAGGATTTCGATGATGTAATTCATTTTGGGAAAACAGTGGATGTCCTGTCTATTGAAATTGAACAGGTAAATGTGGATGCTTTGAGTCAACTGGAAAAGGATGGAATTAAGGTTTTACCACAGCCTGAAATCATTAAATTGATCCAGGATAAAGGAATGCAAAAACAATTTTTGCTGTCTCATGGATTTCCTACCGCCCCCTTTACTCTGTTTGAGTCGCCAGATTCTATCGTATCCATGGTCCATACCGGCATGATAAAATTTCCATTTGTCCAAAAGTTGAGGCAGGGTGGATATGATGGAAAAGGGGTTGAAATCATTCGTTCATTTGAGGACATGCACAAACTGATGGAAGGACCCTGTTTGGTTGAGCAAATGGCCAATATTGATAAGGAAATCAGCATCATCACGGTAAGAAGTGAACAAGGAGAAATCAAAACTTACCCGGCTGTAGAGATGTTGTTTCATCCTACTGCGAATCTTGTTGAATTTCTTTTATGTCCGGCTGAAATTTCAGAGCAAGATCTTGTTCTGGCGAACAGACTAGCCTTGGAAATCACCCAGCAGTTGGAGATAGTTGGATTGTTAGCCATTGAGTTGTTTGTAAACAAAGATGGGGGAGTGTGGATCAATGAGATGGCTCCGAGGCCTCATAACAGTGGACACCATACCTTAGACAATGGTGCAACGTCTCAGTTTGAAAATCACCTAAGGGCAATATTAAATTTACCGCTCGGTCATACAGACACAGATCAGTGGTCTATAATGGTTAACTTATTGGGCTCAGAAAATTTTTCTGGTTCTGCAGTATATGAAGGAATTGAAGAGTGTTTAAAAATACCTGGTGTACACATACACCTATATGGGAAGGAAGAAACCAGGCCACATCGTAAAATGGGACATGTTACGATTACAGACAAGGATTTGGCAAGCTGCAGGGAAAAAGCTAATTTCGTGCAACAAACCTTAAAAGTAAAAGCTTGAGTAAAATTATACAAGTGGGTATTATCATGGGTTCTGACAGTGATCTTGCTGTGATGCAAGAAGCTGCCACCCTTTTAGACTCTTTTGATGTGTATTATGAAACGCGAATAGTTTCAGCGCACCGAACGCCTCAGCATATGATGGATTACGCAAGCTCTGCAAGAGACCGTGGGATAAAAATCATTATTGCAGGGGCCGGTGGAGCCGCTCATCTGCCTGGGATGGTCGCTTCTGTGACCACTTTGCCAGTCATTGGCGTTCCGGTAAAATCCTCCAACTCCATCGATGGGTGGGATTCCATATTATCCATTCTTCAAATGCCAAATGGGGTGCCAGTAGCAACGGTTGCTCTGAATGCAGCTAAAAATGCAGGGATCCTTGCAGTGGAAATATTATCACTTTCAGATCCTTCTCTGGCTATCCGTTTACAAGAATTCAAACTACAAATGGCTCAACAGGTTTTAGCCAAAGATGACAAATTAAAGAATAACTAAAAGGATATAGTCTCTTTCTAAATTTGGAGAAGTACGGCTAACTAAATTGATTATCTAATTTAGTTCACAAAGGATTTTTAGTGCCCAAAATTTATTCCAATAAAAAAGCCGGAAACAGTAAGCTGCCTCCGGCTCTTAAATTTTTATACTAATTATTTTGAAATTTGAATTTTTCCGTATAGTTGATGTTTGCTATCGGTTAAATGGTAAAAAATTACACCGCTCGGGAGATCGACGTTAGGTTGAATCATCCATAGCTGATTTCCTTTTTCAAAAGTTTGAGTAAATTTTTCCAATGATTTCCCTTCCGCATTAAATAAATTTAAGGAAAGTTGGGATCGTTCAGGAACATAAATATCCAAATGAAAAGGGCCCTTAGAAAGAGGATTTGGGTAAAGATTATGAATGGTAATTTTCTCTTGAACCAATTGCTCTTTAAGGGCATCAAATTCATTGGATCTTTCAATCAGTTCTAAAGCAGTTTGTACAGTTTTGCTTTCCTCCAGATCCCCGATTCTCACTGCTATGAAATCAGAATGCTCCATCGAAGTTTTCAATGTTTTATAACTGAGATATTCAGGTATAAATTCCGACAATGGATTGGTTGGAGATTTGAAGGAAAATGCTGTTGGGACAAATCGCCATTTTTTTGGAATCTGATTCAGCAATTTTGTTCCATTGATTACAGAATACAACAAATCAAAGTCCGCATGGGTAATTTGACCATCACTGTTGACATCTGCCGCCAAAATTTTATATGGAGAGGTTATTTTTTGTGTGCCAAGAACATGACGGAGTAATACGATCGCATCATAAACGTCTATTCCTTCGAGATCCTCTTTGGCTGATTTGGGAACAACCATATAGTCCTTATCTTTTTTAACATCAATGAAAGCAAAATTTCCATCCTCTCTATTCATTTTTTCTTCAGCCATTATGCCGAAAACTGTATCTCGTTTTTCTTTGAAGATGGTATCTCTTTTTTGGATGTAATAGATAGTTCCACTTGAAGCCCTAATGGTATCGTAACGAATAAAAGGAAATGTATCTCTGGTAACATTTATTTTAAATGCAGTCATGTCCATTAAGGATAATTTTACTTCTTTCAGTCCTGATTTATTTTCCAGGAAAATCTGGCCTTGGATAGAAAGGGTAGGAGGGCGGGTTGTTAGGCTATCCTTCCTTTTACAGTTTGGAATTCGTGCATTGTTGTTTTGGATTTCAATGATTGTTTTACAGAAGGATTGATTGCCAGCAGAATCCGTGACCCACATCTCTACTTCGTTCTTTCCCAGTTGATCACAAGTAAATATTCTGTTCATTTCTCTTACATCAGAAGAGAATGAGAATCTCAAGTTTTTATAACCACATTTATGGTAGGATCCATGGTCAAGATCTTTTGCCCATACTTCGATCATTCCGGCATCTACAGTGCCATCCTTATTGCTGTCAACAGGCATTAAGGCCACAATAATTCCGGTTAAACAGTATGGGGTTGGTGGTATTTTATTTACCACAGTTACTTTTACCTCACATTTCAGTTCTATGCCACACCCATATTCAGCAATGAAATAAAATTTGGTAGTACCCAGAGGATAGTCTCCACTGGCATCTGGCCCACTGCTCTTGGCATATGGAGAGGTGTTTCTGATTTTTAATAAGTAACCACATTTTGTAAAGCCTTTTGCCGAATCCAGTTTTACATAAGTTCCTTTGCAGTCAAGAGAGGCTTGGACTACAGTGTCTTTTGGGCATTTTAAGGATGCTGTAGAGTCTTTCAGGACCAGTTTGATAACCTGAGTATAGGTCCATATGCCGGTAGGATATTTAGAGTTGGGCACGTATTGACACCAATCGATAACTTTCCAGTCGCGCAAAATTTTCATGCAGCCATCGGCCACCGTGAACTTCATGTCTTTATAGGTATACATGGGTTGGCTGCAACCTCGTTTGTTGAAAGTAGGGTAATTAAATCCTTTCGGCAAATTTCCAGGGTCCGCGTTTGGGTTGCACCCTTCCAACTCCAAGGATTTTGGCCAGACAATATCCGCATAGCCAAAAAGATTTCCACTTGCAAGAATGGAAATAGTTTGGCTGCAAGTATGAAGTTGCCAATTTTTATCTTCATACTCCCAGGTTCTTGTGATCGTACCAATTCCACAGGAGTTTGTATTCTTGGTGACCTTGGGAGGAGGTGCATCTTTTTTAATATAATTTTCCCAGAGCCAGGCCTTTCCCCATTTGTCAAGATTGGACAGATCCTCTGTACAATTGACCGTTACATCGTGTGGGCATTCCAGCCATACACTGAGTGGAGCCGCTGTGGAGCCTGGGGAGTTTAAGGCAAAAAAGAATACAGCACAGCTAAGGCTCAAGAAACCTTGAATCGCAGTTTTCATTAAATAATGATTTAAAAATTAATAAATAAAAAAGCTGAGTTTGGGAGTCAGTTGTGCAGTAATCAATGGCAAATATAATAAAAAATTATAATATGTAAATATATATTTGAATGAGGGCTGATCCGGAATTGTTTAATTTTTCACCGGAAAGGTTGAAACCAATTTATAGAAGCAGATTGAAATAAGTTCTGTATTTTTGATGCAATTTTAAAAGCAAAAAATCAAAAAATGGCAAAATTCATTCTGCAATTGTCTTTCTTATTAGTGGTGACACTGTTTGTTTCTTGTAAAGACGATGCCAAAAAGTCTGGAGATACTCAGTCAGCTCCAACTTCTACCAACGCTCAGCCAGCACAAACGGCACCTTCCACTCAGGTTCCGTCAAATTTCACACCATCACAAGGTCCTCCACCATCCACTCCTCAGAATGCTAATGGAGTTTGGCATTTTACATGTCCTAAAGGATGTGAGGGAGGAGCAGGAGAAGCTGTAGCTTGTGCAAAATGTGGCACAACACTTACCCACAACCAGGCGTATCATCAATAATCATTGATCTTGCATTCAATCCTTAAAAAGGGTAATTGAGGGCGAGGTGAATATTTGAGTTTTTAAACAGAGAGGTCCAGTTCACTGGGTCTTTCTTGCTGTATATCCAATATCTGTTGGTTTCGTTCAGGTATGGGTTACGTAATTTGAAGCCTAGATCAACCCGAAACAGGAAATAAGAAAGATCCATTCTCAGGCCGAAACCTGTTCCGAAAGCAATCTGTTGATAAAAAATTTTGGAAAAATTTCCCAGGTTATTTTCAACCCCTTTCTGAGGTAGTCGCCATACGTTGCCAGCATCCAGGAACATAGCTCCTTTAAAAATCCAAATGATGTCAAAACGCCACTCGGCATTTACTTCAAGTTTTATATCTCCTGCAGAATAATAATTACCTCTTTCTCCTAAAGTGCTGGAGACAGGGTCTCCGCCTGGTCCGGGCTCTCTTATACCCCAAGCTCTGAGGCTTTGAGGACCACCTAGAAAAAATTGCTTTATATATGGGATCGATTTGCTCCCACCAAAGGGAACTGCAAGTCCCGCAGCCCCTCTAAGAGCTATCGTGTTTTGAGGATTGACATAATAGTACCAACGATGGTCTGCATCCAGTTTAATAAATTTTGCCAATTCCAAAGTATTATTTCCACTTCCACCAGAATTTCCATTAATGAGTTTGCCTACTGAGTTAACCAAACTGGCTTCTAATCCACTGGTTTCCAGAGAGGCAATGAATGCACGGTCAATAAAACTTGATTTTTTGCTTTGATAATAATACTTCAAGCTGCTGAGGAAGAAAGCAGTAAATAATCTTTTACCAATAAAACTTTGCTCCAGGGCTTGATTTGTCGCCAATATACTTTGGAAAGCCGGAAAAACCGTAGGTTTATAATAACTGACTTCCAGAGTAGTTAAAATGATTCTGTTCCTCCGATTTAAATAATAATCATAAGCGATTTTAGCATTGAAAGAATTGTAGCTAAACAAAGCAGCAAGATTAACATAATCAAAACCCAGGGAGAAGGCAGTCTTTGATTTTAGTTCTTTTCTGAGTTGAACAAATGGCCTCAGTATAAAACGACTGATGCCATAAGTTCCGGTAATATCATAAAAGTCAGGGAGTGTGAGTGTATTGCTGTAACCAATGTTGATGGTATTCAGACCAAAAGTGTCTACAAAATTAAGTTCGGCGCCTACTTCAATTTTAGTGTCAAAATTCTCGGCACCATGAAAAAGGTTTCTGTTTTTCAAATTGACGTAACCAGACACACCAAATAGGTTCCTTCCTGTGGTTCTGAGGGTGGTGTAGTTTAGATCTGTTCCATAATCCGTTACCCATTTTTTATAAGGGGTAAGGAAAATGGTATGGTTAAGTTTGTCGGACGAATTGGTATCTAATTTGGTTTCTATATTGATGAATTTATAATATTCCAGATTAGCCAGGTTAAGATAGGTTAGATCTATATTCGATTTATTGTAGCGTTGACCCGGTCGCAGTTCAATATTTCTGAGCAGGACATCGTCTTTAATAAAACTTATTTTATTTGAATTGAAAAAAGAAATAGAATCCAATTTAGTTTGGCTAAAAATATTTTTGACCAAAGGATTATAATCTCCAAGGATGCGCACACTCCCTACCGTATACCTTGTGTGTTCTGTTTTTTGATCAGGGTTTGCTATGGTGAGTTTAACTTTTGCTTTTGCATCGGTGGTATCTGCATCTAAATTTTGAATATATACCGGATTAAATTCTGCATATCCATTGTTCAGCATAAGCTCTGTAAGCCGTGCTTTTTCACTTTGGAAAAGTGCATTGTCCAAAGGAGATCCAGGTTTTATCAATGAGCCGGCCTGATTGGCTACCAGTAATTGATAAATTGCGGAATCTTCGGCCTGAAATTCCAGAGATTCAATAAATGTTCTCTTATTGGCACTTACCTGATATTTCACCGTGGAGGTCTTATTTTTTTTTCTGGTAATTTCCGGCGAAACCTTTACGGTAAAATATCCTTTATTGTACATGTAATTGTACATGTTGTTCATGGTTGCCTTTACCAGAAAAGTATCTAAGATGGCTGGAGGTTCTGCTTGCTTGCTGAGTGATTTTCTGAACCAAACCTTTTTATTTTTTCTGGCTTCCAAAAAATTATAAATCGCATGGCGCTTGAAAAAAAAAAGATATGTTCGGTTTGGTTTTTGTTTAAATAAGGTACCTAACTCTTGTTTAAATATAATCTTTTCATTTAAATTATTGATATCCAGTAGTTCAATCTTATTTTGCGTAAGAAGGGATTCGTTGGGTTTTAGGTTTCTGGTAGTATTGCATGAGAATATAATTCCACTGATGCACAGTAAGAAGAAAAGATTAATTTTGGTCCGGATATGAGGATAGCAACGAATGACGATAAAATTCATTATGATTTCAAAAAATGAAATAAAATGGATTAAAGAACTTCACAACAAAAAATACAGGCATGAGGAGGGCTTGTATCTTGCTGAGGGATCCAGATTGGTGCTTGATTTGATGCAGACGAAGCCGGAAGACGTTGTTATGGTTACAGGAACCAGCCTTTGGGCTTCGAAGCATGCTACAAAGCTAAAAGAATTTTCTGAACAATTCAAAGAAATAGGAGGCTCTGACCTTGGAAGAATAGCTAGTCTAAAATCTACCGATGAAGTGCTAGGGGTTTTTCGTTTTCCAGTTTTTAGTGAGATTAGTTTCAAAGACAACCCCATCAGTCTATATCTGGATGAGGTTCGAGATCCAGGTAATCTTGGAACCATTATCCGGACTGCGGATTGGTTTGGTGTCAAAGAAATATTTATTGCACCTGGATCGGTAGATCCATACAATACCAAAACTATTCAGGCTTCGATGTCCAGCATTGCCAGAGTGAAGGTCAGTGAAGTGGATATAGAGTTTTTAAAAGAGTTTATAAGTTATGGAATTTTGGTGGGAACTGCTTTGGAAGGCAAGCCATTTGGACAGCTAAAATTGGACCGCCCGGCAATCATCTGTTTAGGAAATGAAGCACATGGATTGTCTCAACCCATTGTGGATCAATGTCAGGCAATGATATCCATTCCTTCGCGAAGTCTGGGTGCTGAATCACTTAATGTTGCAGTAAGCGCAGGCATACTTTTGGCCTATTTTTGCAATTAAACTTTGACCATTATGTTTTTACAATTACAATGATGAAACGATTATGAAAGCGGCAATAATAAAAGATAAAAATACCCCGATATCGATAGAACAAATTGCGGATCCGGGGTCTTCCTCAGGAGAAGTGGTGCTTGATGTGAATTATGCCGGTTTGAATCACCGGGATGTTTGGATTTCAAAAGGACAATATGCCGGTATTCAATATCCAATGGTTGTTGGATCTGATTTGACGGGAACCTACCTTGGTAAAAAAGTTATTGTGAACCCTGCTTTTAATTGGGGAAGTAAATCCGGTTATCCATCAAGCCAATTCGAAATTTTGGGTTTACCCAGATATGGTTCTTTAGCAGAAAAAGTTAAGGTGCCTATATCTTCCATTCATCCTTTGCCGGATTTTCTGACTCCTGAAGAAGGAGCAGCATTGCCTTTGGCAGGACTTACCGCCTACAGAGCATTGGTTTCCAGAGGGCAAGCAGTTGCAGGGGAAAAGTTATTAATTACCGGAATAGGAGGTGGCGTGGCTCTATTTGTCATGCAATTTGCATTGGCGATCGGCATGGAGGTTTATGTAAGTTCATCTGATGATCATAAAATTCAACGGGCTATTTCACTGGGCGCCAAAGCAGGAATAAATTATAGAAATGAAGATTGGGAAAAAGAGTTTATTAAAAATTTTGGTGGCATCGATTTAGTGGTCGATGGTGCAGCGGGCGATGGATTTTCCAAACTCGTCAAAATCTGTAATCCCGGAGCGAGGATAGTAGTTTACGGAGGAACTGGGGGTGTAATCAGCCAATTAATTCCGCAGCAAATTTTCTGGAAACAGATTTCTATTCTCGGTTCAACAATGGGTTCAGAAGAGGATTTTAAAAATATGATGAATCTGGTACTAAAGCACCAAATACATCCTGTAATTGATCAGGTTTTTCCATTCTCTGAAATTCAAGAAGCCTTCCGTAGAATGTCAGATGGCAAGCAATTTGGCAAGATTATTATGGAGATTGCTTCATGACAAGAATCGCTATTTTATCAGATACCCATGGGTATATCGACGATAAACTATTTTATTATCTGGAGTCTTGTGATGAAGTCTGGCATGCAGGTGATATTGGTGATCTTGACATAGTCGATCGACTGAAAGCAAAAATTAAGAGCCGCATAGTTTACGGAAACATTGATAATCATATCCTCCGCGTGAGTGTTCCGGAAGTCCTTGTTTTTAATTGTGAATCGGTAAAAGTATTAATTATCCATATTGCAGGCAAAATGGGCAGTTATTCCCCTGAAGTACGGAAACTAATAGCTGAACACAAGCCCGGAATTCTAGTTTGCGGTCACTCCCATATTCTTAAAGTTGGATTCGATAAAAAGTACCAACTTTTATACATTAATCCCGGAGCCTACGGCGTTCATGGCTTCCATTCTATTCGGACTTTGATAAGATTTATCATAGACGGAAAGGATATAAAAAATATGGAAGTCATTGAAATTCCTCGGAATACCAATCTTACCCTCTAGGTGTTGATGGTATTTGAAGTGGCTATAAATTTTGTTCGGAATCCTGTTAGGATAAAATGGGTTTAAGAATTAAATAAGTTATCGTATTGATTATCGGATTTCCCTTTTTCGATTTCGTCTCTTTCCGGGCGTGGAGCGTCCAGTTTGAATTTGGCTTCATTTTTAACAGGTCCCATTAAAAGAAGTTTGCTTTTTTCTTCATAGGATTGCAGCATTTTCAAGCCTTCTTCTTCGAAAACCCCATTTTGTAAATCAACAGAATTCATAAAGTTTTCTGACAATTCCATGAATCTTTCCATCTCGCCAACTTTATTGGCCACATCGTCGGCAATGTGTTCCAGTGCCTGATCAAAGATTAATCTTTGGTCTGCATTACCGGTAATTACATTCATGGCGGACTTCATAGCACTATGAGAAGCGCGAATGGCCTTTCTTTCTTCTTCTTTGAGCTTTACCTGGTCTTTGGTGTCTTCCAGCAGGATTTCTGAGTTTTGATACATTTTGGAGAGTACTTTACTCAGAATGTCCATTTTACTCAGCAGATGGTTGTATTTTTCATTGGTTTCCTGAAGTCTGGCAGCCTTTCTGGTGGCCAGCACCATTTGTGGTTCGAGTCCCTGATTTTTTGCAACCTGAGCCATTCTTAGGTTGGTTTCAATTTCTTTAGAATTTTCAGAAACATTGGTTTGTAACTTTCTGATTTGACCTTTCAGCACACCAATTTGTTCGCTCATCTTGGACAGGTTGTTTTGGAGATCCTCAATGTAATTTTTGAGAATCCCAATAGGATCTATGGTAACAAAGATTCCTGTGATCCATCGCATGATGCTTTTATACATATAACCGATCAGATTCCTCATCCTTGGATCAATTACCATGTAAATGATTGCGCCCAGCACCAAAAGCATTCCCGATAGATATATTAGATTGCTGGTCAAAGAAATTAAATAAGGGAGAAATTTGTAGAGTACGGCTCCTGCTCCGATCAGTAATCCTCCGAGTACCACGGTCCCGGTAATGCCTTCAGGTTTAGACCAGAAGGTTTTTGGTTTTTCCATTCCTGAACCTGGGTTAATTGTAGCCATAATTATAAGTTTTTACAAAATTAGAAGAAATTATTTTTTGAGCGACTTTAATTGAGTAAGGTCATTGTTGATCCATTCCTGTATTTTGAGGATGGTTTTTTCGAATACGGATTTTTTGTGTTGGATTTTTTGGTCATTCAACTTAATTTCCTCCTGGATTCCTTCCAGTTTTGATTTCAACAAATCGTTTTCGTCCTGAAGTGCTTTAATTTTTTGTTCATTAATTTTAATGAGTTCTTCTTTGTCACTGAGCTCATGCTTTTTGTCTTCAACCTTTGCTTTATATTGAGCGTGCATCGCTTGGTTGAATTTGGCTTCTTCGTTTTGAACAATATTCTTGAAACTTTCAGCAGATGCTGCAATATCGTCCACGCTCACACCCATTGTAGAGGCAGTGGTAAGGGTAGATTGGATTGCTGTCATTTCATCCATATTCATGGACTTAAGACTTTTTACCGCCTGTCTGTATTTGATGTAATCAAATTTTTGACTGTTGTTGCGGCTTATTTCTTCACTGATCAATTTGGCACTGGGAAGATCTATTCCTTCAGTTTCCAGATTAAACATTTGTTCAAGCATGATGAGAAAGTTTTCTAAATAATTCGGCAAGGTAAGAAGGCTGAAGAGACCATACTAGAAATTTCTACTAAAAGGTAAAATCCAACGATAAATAAGTCAAAATAAATTTACTGTATGAATATCGAATCGATGAATCCCAAAAAAGACATTTCAAGTTAAAAAGAAGGTTTTCGAAAAATTATATAAAGTCAACATCCGGAAGATATGGGTAACGCATGAGGTACTGGATGGCTTTTTCGAGCTCCATTTGTTCAAATAAGACACTGAATATCATTTGTATGATAGGCACTCGAATTTGGTAATATTTTGCCAATTGATGTGCAATCTGAACCGTTCTTACTCCTTCAACAATTTCATCCATAGAACTGATAATTTCTTGCATGGATTCTCCTTGGCTGAATCTGTACCCAAAAGTGAAGTTTCTACTTTTTTCGCTGGTTGCCGTAGCGATAAGGTCTCCAATTCCTGCAGTGCCAAGAAACGATCTGTGTGTTGCTCCTACAGCTCTCCCTATCTCGATCATTTCTCTTAATCCTCGGGTGATCAACATGGCCTGGATGTTTTTTCCCATTCCTTTCCCGGCAAGCATTCCCGATGCAAGGGCAATAATGTTCTTTAATGCGCCGGCCATTTCAGCGCCTACAAGATCATAAGAACCAAATACGTAAAAGATTTTACTGGCCAGGTATTCAGATCCGGCTTTGATCACTTCATCGTATTCACTTGCTATAACGCATGCTGTGGGCTGGCCTTCTAAAATTTCCCGATACAAATTCGGCCCTGCAAGACATCCAATTCTAAGGACAGGAGTCTCTTGTCGGATTACCTCACTCATGGTGTGTATTTGCTTTCTGGAGATTTTAATATGGCTTATTTCATTCAAAGGCAAATCAGAAAGGTCGAGTCCTTTAGTCCCGTGAATCAGAATATGACCCGGTGTCAGAAGTGGACTCATGGATTTGATCGTATCTCTGAAACTGGCTGAAGGGACAACAGGAAATATAAGACTGCAGGATTGCGTTATTTCCTCAATTTGATCCGTCGCCCTGATTCTTTTTGAAAGTGTGAGATTAATGTGGGTATTGTGTTCGTTGATGTTGTCGACAATTTGCTTCCGCCTGGAAAAAAGTAAAACATCAGCATTATGTGCCAAAAGTGTAGCTATGGTGGTGCCAAAGCTACCGGCGCCAACTACGCCGACCAATGCTTTTTCTTTAATTTTCATAGAAAATGGGCGGCCAAGTTAGGAATAAACCAGCCATTCCTACAACTAATTAAACTTATTAGAACATATGTTAATACTTAATCCTATGAATATGAATGTAACCCCCAAAATAAAAATGACTATTTTAGCCCTTTAATTATGAAATCAATAATTATGCACCAAATCGTTTCCCGAAATCGTGGAAGGATTGATAGATTTTCAATTGTTTTATGGCTGATGGCTTTCACGCTCTTTTGGGTTTCCTGCAAAAAGGCTGAGCCCAAATGGGATGCAGAAATCCTTACCCCGCTGCTAAAATCGGAACTTACGGTGTCCGATCTGGTTCAGGACAGCAGCCTAGTTACAGACAGCAGCAATGTCTTGCAATTTGTCTATCGTCAGTCATTATACAACATCGCTGTAGACTCATTATTTCAAATTAATGATACTGTTCGAGCAAGAACATTTACCATAGACAGTCTTTCCCTCTATAACGCTACGGCAACTTATCCCATCACTTTAGGAGCCATTTGTCTTCAGGCAGGTTTTATAGGGGCCATCATTATATCTCAGAATGGCAGTTCCATTGCTATACCTGCAATACCTTCCTTCAATACGCCAGCTTTTGAGATAAAAGCAGATTCTCTGTTTACATCGATGACGCTTGATCAGGGAAAGATTGATGTAGGCTTTAAAAATGACCTGCCAATAGATATAACCGATGTTAAATTTGAACTCAGGAATCAATCCGACAATAGCCTGATCGTAAGCGGTAATTTTCCATTGATCAAATCCAAAACAGCAGAGAAGCAAACTTTTTTATTAGATGGCAAGACGCTTGAAGGAAAGCTTAAAGCCCAATTGATCAGTTTTTCTTCACCTGGATCCAATAATGTTCCGGTTTTGATAGACACCAGTAATGCAATAGTTGCAGAACTCAAAGTTTATGATCTTTATCCGAATACTGCAACTGCTGTTTGGCCTGAACAAAATTTGGTTAATCAGCAGCAGAATTTTTATTTGCGTGGTTTAAATGTGCAATTGAAAGAAGCGATTATCAAGTCCGGAAAAATTCGTTTGCGAATGTTCAGCACCATCCAGGATAGTGTAAAGCTAACCTATACCATACCGGGTGGAACAAAAAACGGAGTTCCATTTGAGATCTATCAGGTATTGCCTCCTGCGCCTCCCGGGGGGCATCGGAATATCAGAATGATTTTGATTTCAGTGGGTATCATGTGGATTTTACCGGACAAAATAAAGATTCGTTCAATGCCATCTTTAATACCTATTTGATGAAGATAGATTATTCAGGTGTCAAAAAAACTTTTTCCAAATCAGATAATTTCAGATTGGAGTTGGGTTTTGTTGGGATTAAACCTGAATATGCCAGGGGTTATTTGAGTATGGATACATTTAAAATAGGACCGTCATCCATTACCACAGATGTTTTCAATGATTTGAATGGGGTCATAAAATTTGAAGACGTAAAAATGAGTGTAGGACTGGAAAATAATATTGGTGCAGATGCAGAATTATATTTGTCTCAGATTACTGCAGTCAATTCAAGAACAAAAACGAGATTGGATTTAACTGGGGATATTCTAAGTAAACCGCTAAGTATTGATAGAGCTAAAGACAATAATGGTTTTCCGCCGGTAATTCCTGCTCTTCATAATTTTTATCTCCAAAAAAACAATTCAAACATAAATGAATTCGTAAGCTTATTACCTGATCAATTGGACTACAGTCTTGAAATCCGTACCAATCCCAATGGTAATATTTCTAATTTTCGGGACTTTATTTACGATGGCAAATTATTAAACATTGATTTGTTATTGGAAGCACCGCTTAATTTCTCAGCATCAGGAATGCAGTTATGCCGGGATCTTGAAATGGATTTAAGTCAAGACAGGATTGAGCAAATTCAGGGTGGGAATCTGTATTTAAATGTGGAGAATGGAGTGCCCATCGATTGTAAACTTAGCCTTGCACTGATCCATCCAATGGATGGAACTACAATTGATTTAATTACCGGCAATCAGGTAATCCAGGCCGCCGAGATTGATGCAACAGGAAAGGTTACGCAACAGAAAAGTTCGGTTGTCAAAATTGAACTCACTCGTAAATTAATCGATGAAATATTACGTACGAAAAAAGTAAGGGTTTGTGCATTGTTTGACACAAAACCTTCTGATAAAGCCATTAAGATTTACAGTGATTACAAGATTAATTTTTCGTTAACCGGTGATTTTATTTATAGAGCAGAATGAGAACAATTTTAACCATTTTAATAGCCATTTCAACAAGTGTACAGGCTTACTCCCAATCTGATTTTCCGGAATTTGAGAAGTCCCTAGACAAAAGGAATGTGTTAAGATTGAATGCTGATTTGCTTAGCGGATCAGATCATTTGATTTTACCATTTGCGAAGACTTATTACAACAGCGGTTTTTTGAATCAGACATTGAAAGAAAAAGCTTTTGATCAACTTGGCGATTTAAATCATGTTGGTGCAATTTTTGGTTTTGAACTAAGCTATGAAAAAAGAAAATTGTCAAACAGATACATAAATCGATACACAGTTGTTGCAGGACATGAAGACTTGGTGGAGTCTAGATTTGATCGTGACTTATTTGGTCTTTATTTTTTTGGAAACAAGCGTTATGAAAATAAGACTGCTGAATTTAACGATATTTATTTTAATGTTTTAAGATATCAATATTTAAAAGTTGGGGCAGATCGTAAATTTGGCAATTGGGTGGTATCTGGGCAAATTGGACTTGCTTCCGGTCAGGAATTTCGAAAATTGGAGATCAGTAAAGGATCTTTATTTACAGCCGAAGGCGGAAAGTCTTTAGATTTAGATTTGACATTGAAATCTGTTTTTTCAGATCAGGAAAAGAACTCTGTATTGTCTGTGCAAGGCATTGGGTTGGTGAGTGACTGGGGGCTTTCTTATCAATGGCATAATGATTCTGAATTGAGTTTTGGGATTGACAGATTAGGCATAATACACTGGAATGATGGGTTAATTGGAGAGCAAGTAGATACCAATTACTACTTTGATGGACTTGCAATAAACAATTTATTCGATTCGATTTATGTAGAATTAAAATCAAAAGAAGCACTTGAGGATGAATTCTTGCATCCTCTTTCAGAGGTTAAAAAAAATCGCAGACTACCATTTTTATGCCGACTTAACTACCATACGTATTTGAAGAATAAGAAAATATTTCTTTCTTCTAGCATCGTTTATATGCCTAAAACCGCATTAGGAACATACGGATCAGCAAGGATTTCCTACCAATGTACCCCTTGGCTTTGGGCCGGTGTAGCAGGTGGTTTAGGAATTTATAGTGCCTGGAATTTAGGAGTTTCTTTCTCTGCTCAGGTAAACGGTTTTAGGGTGGATCTGGATTCAAGTTCATTGGTCAACTGGATGTTGTCCAATCAAATCGCTTCAGTCAATGGGCAAATAAGAGTCAGCAAATATTTTTAGGCTAATCCATTTTATTATCGATTTGGTAATGTCAGCTCTTTCTAAAAAATCAACCATCCACTATTTCAATTTGTTGTTTTTTCATGGGCATTCAGAGTGTTATTTAATGAGTTATAAATTTAGCCAAGTGGCTTAAATGAAAGTTGTATTGGGTACTTTTGAGCCTTAAAATTATGGACATACAATATAAAAACGCAGATGAGGCAGTAAAGGTCGTTCGATCGGGGCAACGTGTTTTTGTTCAGGGAAGTGCAGCTACGCCAATGCAATTATTAAGCGCACTGGAACGGAGAGCTTCCGAACTTAACAAAGTGGAAATTGTGGCATTAACCACATTCGGTGAAATGTGTCTGGCCAAACCTGAATACAAAGAGTCCTTTTATTTTAATTCGTTGTTTGTTTCATCCAATATTCGAGATGCTGTCCAGCGCGGAATGGGAAGTTATATTCCGGTATTTTTAAGTGAGATCCCAAGGCTCTTTAATCAAAAAATTCTACCAATAGATGTAGCCTTAGTTCATGTGTCCCCCCCGGATGCCCATGGATATTGTAGCCTTGGGGTATCTGTGGATATTAGTTTGGCTGCTGTCAAGAACGCAAAATATATTATCGCGCAGGTAAATCCCAATATGCCCAGAACACATGGTGATGGTATTCTTCATCATTCAGAAATCAATTGTTGTGTGTATGTAGAGGATCCGTTGCCTGAAATAAATTACAGCAAGAGTGCCGGAGAAACGGAAAGTAGAATAGGCAAGCATTGTGCTGCTTTAATAGAAGATGGGTCCACTTTACAGATGGGCATTGGATCTATACCGGATGCGGTTATGGGTGAATTATACCACCATAAAGATCTTGGTGTCCATACAGAAATGTTTTCTGATGGGGTTATGCATTTATGTAAAGCCGGCGTGATTACAAACAAATACAAAAAGAAACATCGGCGAAAAGTGATCACTACTTTTGTAGCGGGGAGTAAAATGTTGTATGAATTTATTCATGACAACCCTGCATTAGCGTTTCTTGAATCTGACTATGTAAATGATGCCTACGTCATTGGTAAAAACCCAAAAGTAGTTTCTATTAATGGGGCCATTGAAATTGATCTGACCGGACAAATTTGTTCTGACTCCATAGGGACTTATCAGTATTCCGGTGTTGGAGGGCAAATGGATTTTATGAGGGGAGCAGCAATGTCTGAAGGAGGGAAACCAATTATAGCGATTTCTTCAACCACGAGCAGCGGCAAATCCAAGATCTTACCATTTCTGAAAGAAGGGGCCGGAGTAGTCAGTACACGTGCCAATGTTCACTATGTGGTTACCGAATATGGGGTTGCTTATTTATATGGTAAAAATTTAGAACAAAGGGCCCAGGAATTGGTAAAAATTGCCCATCCTGATTTTCATGAAGAGCTGGATGAAGCCATATTTCATCGATTTGGAAAAAAATTCTTCTAAATGGATCCGGCAATGATACAAGTTTGGCCTTTTCTTGCTGGTCTGGGGCTTTTTCTTTTTGGTATGTCCCAAATGGAAGAGTCGTTGAGAAAAATTGCAGGCCGAAGACTTACCAAATTTCTTAAAGATCATACTAATAACCCGATAAAAGCGGTGCTTTCCGGAGCGATGATTACCGCTATTCTCCAAAGTAGTGCAATGGTGACTTTATTGGTCATGTCGTTCACCAGTGCAGGAATTCTTGTCCTTAAAAGTGGAATAGGAATTATTCTAGGCGCCAACCTTGGGACTACGATCACAGGATGGCTTGTTTCGCTGTTGGGATTTAAGTATAAATTGGATGTCATTATTTTGCCTTTAATTGCAATTGGAGGACTTGGGGCTGTTTTTCTAACAAAGCAATGGCTGAGTCAGATTTGCAGGTTCTTTTTGGGGTTTGGCTTGATCTTTTTAGGGCTTGATTATATGAAATCAGCTTTTACTGAATTTTCACAACAGATTGATTTGAGTTTCCTGCAAGATAAACCGATTGCATTGTTCTTTGTGTTTGGTTTTTTTCTTGCAGCTGGTCTGCAATCCAGCTCTGCAAGTATGGTTATTTTTTTATCCGCATTATCTGTTGGCATCATACATGTGCATCAATGCTTTTATATGGTCATAGGGGCGGATTTAGGTACTACTATATCCGCTTTTCTTGGCACATTGCGGGGCAATACAATCCGGAAAAAGACGGGATGGGCCCAAATTTATATTAATGTGTTCAGTGCTTTGGTTGCCTTATTGATGATGGGCGTTTATGAATTTGTCATCAGGAATATTCTGAACATTTATGATGACTTGATTGCAGTTGCTGCTTTTCACAGTATGGTAAATCTGTTTGGTATCATTTTACTGTTGCCATTTTTAGGAATATTCACCAAATTTATTGACCGATCCATATCTTCAAGAGAGACATCAAAAAATAAGTTTTTAAAAGGGGTAAGTCCTTTAGAGGCTGGGTCAGCCTTGATGGCACTACAGAAGGAAGCGAAGTTGTTTCTAAGTGAATCCATTAGACTCAACAGAATTATTATGCGTATTGATGAATCCACGGATGATGAAATCGAGCAATATGGCTATATGAAAGAGTATGAAAATGAAATTACCAATTTTTATATCCAAATGCAGTTGGGTGATCTTTCCACTGCTGAAGCGCATACCGTTGCACACATCAGTGCCACAGTGAGAAATGCTGCTTTAGGTGTTAAGGACATTAAGGACATCCGTCATAATCTGTTTAACTTAAGAAACAGCAGCCATACAGATTTATATTCTTATTTTGTTAAACTCAAATCTACCCAACAGGAATACTATGATTTACTGTATAAATTAATGGATGACAATCACAGGGAATCCACAAAACTTATAAAACTCATACGAAACGAAAACATGAAAATTCACCTGGAGGTAAACAGAACTTTGATGGATATTTTTGCAACTAATGTAGATGCAGTAGATTTCGATTTTTCTTCACTCATGAATCTCACTCGGGAAATAAACAATTCCAATGAATATATTTGTCAGGCTTTTGAAAATTTCAAATTTTTAGAAAAAAGGATCGAAAAGGGATAAATTACATTTTAAAACCAGGTCTTTAATTTAATTGGATTTTAATAAAAAAAAATAACCGGCTTGATTGAAAAACAAGCCGGTTAAAACTATTCTTTATTCTAAATCCTTCCTGAACTAATCCCTGCAAGCATCTTTTAATGCTTTGAGATCTTCTTTGCTGTTTACAGTTACTGAACTGCCGTCTTTTTTCAAGGTAACGCTGAAGGGGAATTTAAGAATTGGGTGAGCGCCTCTTTTTCCAGGATTTGCTTCTTTCCAGGCTTTCAAAGCCGCTTTCAATTCATCTTGTGAATTGGCGATAACTTCAGTCTTGTCCGGTAAAACCAAGGTTACAGGGAAAACTAATTCAAAGCATGCTAACCCACGGCCAATGTGTCCACGAGGTCCTTTTCCGTGTCTTGGTGGACATTCCTTTCTCAATTCATTCAATCCTTCCTTTGACTCAACAGTTACTGTTGTACCGTCAGATTTGATCACATCAATTGGAAAAACAAATTCCGGCTTTCCTGAAACAGTTGGATTGTTTTTTCTCCATTCTTTAATCCCGGTTGCCATTTCTTCGTATGAGGCAAAAGTTTGAGTTGTGTTGTCTGCAAACTGAATGGTCACCGGAAAAACCAATTCAAAACAACCTAATTTTCCAAGTCCGCAACCATCTTGTAATTGATACACTGCATCATCTACAAAGTTTTCCAGGTCTACAGTTTCTTCTTTCTGACATGAAGTCAAGCTGAAAGCAGCTATGGCACAAATTGCCATCCCGTTTAAAATCCATTTTTTCATATAACTAATTTTATTTGATTTCATTATTGAATTGTTTATTTATATGGTAAAGTTGTCGGGTTAAAATTTGTACTTGATTTTTTTAAAAATTTATTTTTTAATTTTTATTTTCAGAATTAATTGAGAAGTAGGTCTCTTAACGAATGCATTGGATTAAAAAGTATTCTGTTTCACAGTACAGTTTTAAATCTTTTTACTTCTATGATTAAAGTATCTTATGAGGAAGATTTTATTTATGGTAATTTTACTTTGGTCTTGCAATAAGGATAATACATCCTTCGTTGATGCATCGTTTGTTTTGTACCTCGATATTTTTCAAAAGGAAGCAATTCTTCGTGATGTGGATGTTAATGGAGAGCTTTCAGGATTAAGTGTTTTATTTACTTCTTTTGATCAAAATATTGTGGGACAATGCCAGGTGAGTAAAGATGTTCATCGTATTTTGGTGGATAGCAACTATTGGAAAACGGCTACAAAATTAGAACGGGAGGTGTTATTGTTTCATGAATTAGGGCATTGTATATTAAATAGAACACACCTTGATGATAAAACCGGAAAATCAATTTGTATATCCATTATGCGCAGTTCAAGTGGCACTTGTAAAATGGATTATGATGAAAACACTCGATCTGAATATCTGGATGAATTGTTTCTAGGTAAATGAAATTTTCTTCCAAATTAGTTTACCCAAATACCATAAACATTCAATACGTCTTGAGATAGTTTACTTTTTAATGGTTCAACCATAAGGGATTTAAGGATAGATTACAGTCTTGTTTGAGTTAGAATCATAAAAAATAATTTTTATCTGAATAATTAGAATGAACTCTTCTAAATAATTTAATTCGATATTTTACAATACTCAACAGCAAGTTAATCTGATTTAGCTCAGATAAAAGTTATAAGATTGATCAGATTGAGCTAAAAGAGTTTATTTAGAAAGGTTTATCTCATGCGTCTTTTTATCCATTCCAAAAGTTTTTTTATAACCTTTCCAAAGAAGGATTCGTCTTTTGTTTCGGCATGCATTCTACTTGGGTTTGTTGCATTTATTATTCCTGGAATGAAATTGGAATGAATCATTTTAATGGATAGTTAATAGTCTTTTGCAATGTAACTTCAAGTATATCTTCAAGTTCTTTAAGCGCAGCAGGGGAGGAGTGATTATCTGTTATGAATTTTCTCAAGCCATATTCCTTGATAAGAATATTCTTGTTGGGCAAATCCGGGAGAAATTCTCTTTCGTTGGTGGGATATATTGAAGGAAGTTTGAAAAAATTAATTTTGTTGGCCTTCATCATCAATTGAGCCCAGTCTTCCTCTAACATCAGTCCCCAATGTCTGCCAGGATTTTGGACATGCATGATGCCTTGGTATAAGACAACACCGTT
>Ga0268298_10000402_pt1 | contig 55584 bp, 44 predicted proteins | sample WWTPWeurt_MetaG_FD_194462 | JGI IMG/M metagenome (GOLD analysis project Ga0268298, IMG submission 194462) | Activated sludge microbial communities from WWTP in Nijmegen, Gelderland, Netherland - WWTP Weurt | ecosystem: Engineered > WWTP > Aerobic digester > Activated sludge | place... | reverse complement strand
TGCCCGGAGCGCCGGCAGGGTCCTTTCCGGCGCGCAGCCGGTGTATGGAAGGGCATGCGCGCGAGCCGTCGGTGGTGCTGGGTCCTGGTTCCGTGTCTCTCGCTGGCCTGCGCGAGCGGCGCGGGACCGGGTGCGAGCTCTCCCGCTCCGGCCGCAAGCCAGGCGGTGGCGGGCCCTGCCGGGGAAGGGCCCGGCGGCGGCCCGACGATGGCGAGCGATGCCCCCGTGTCCGGACCCGGCGACCACGACGGCGACGGACTGAAAGACGCAGTCGACCGCTGTCCCGACGAAGCCGAAGACTTCGACGGGTTCATGGACGAGGACGGCTGCAAAGACCCGGACAACGATCACGACGGCATCCTGGATACCGACGATCGCTGCCCGCAGGTGCCCGAAGACCGCGATGGGGATCAGGACGACGATGGTTGTCCGGAGGGGTCCGGTGGGGACCGCGACGGGGACGGCATCGGCGACTCGACCGACAAGTGCCCCGATGACCCGGAGGATCGCGACGGCTTTCAGGACACGGACGGCTGCCCGGACGTCGACAACGACCAAGACGGCATCACGGACGCCCAAGACGCTTGCCCGAGCGATCCCGAAGATCGTGACGGGTTCGAGGACCAAGACGGTTGCCCCGACGTCGACAACGACAAGGACGGGATCCCCGACGCGAAGGACAAGTGCCCGAACGAACCCGAGACCTTCAACGGGCGAACCGACACCGACGGCTGTCCAGACCGTTGACCTACGGAAGAGGTCGGCGGCTCACGCCGTACGTGGTATCGGAGGTCTCGTGCGAGTCGAACGCTCTCTTGCATTCCTGCCGCTGCTGGTCCTCGTGGCTTGCTCGGGCTCCGACGACGCTGGAGGCACGGACGTCGGCAAGGTCCCGCAGTCCTTCTCCGCCTACTGCACCGGGATCACCAAAGTCCGCCTCGATTTGATGAAGAAGGCCGGCCCCGCCGCCTGGGCGGGCGACAACACCACCGGGTCGGCACCGGCCGGCTCCGTGTTTCTGGTCGCCTCTTCGTTCGACAAGTGGGAAGGCTTCGTCTTCGATACTAGCGGGACGCCGCTCAAGCTCCACGGCGACTTCAGCACCGGGTTGGTGAAGGACCAGGACTTCACCTCGGACTGCGCCGTCGACGCCCAGACCGGCCCCACCGACACCGTGCTCCTCGCCGACAGCCACTTCTACGCAGAAGAGTCGCTCGGCGGCAGCGCGTGCAAGCTGGCTCAGGGTACGGAGCTCACGAGCTTCTCGTTCATTGCCACCGGATCCGTCGCCCAGGTTTCCTCGACCGAGATCCAGGCAGAGTGCTCGCTTTCGACGAGCTACTCGAAGGACGTGGTCTACGGAGCCCTCGTCCCGAAGTGAGGGCGAACAGCCGGGCCCCTGAACGGGGGTTTTGGCGCAGCTGCGCCCCCGCCATCTGGCCCAACTGCTAAACCTCTGCGATCCTTCGCCTCTCAGATGTCTGGAGGCAGCTCGCGCGATGGGGGCGACGACTCGTCGTCGAAGCCCACCAAGTTCCCGCTGCGCCAGTCCGACCACCACCGCCCGACCGTTCCGGCGCCCAACGTTCCGTTGCCCCCCGGCGCTCAGAAGCCAGGGCCTCCACCCCGACCCGAAGGGTTCGCCGACGAAGATCCGACAGCGGTGTTCCCCAAGCCCGCGCGCGTTCCCCAAGAGAGCGCGAGCTCGCTCAGCGAGCCACCGGTGCCGAGGGATCGCAAGCTTCCGACCGGCCCTGCGCCGCCGCCGCCGTTCGGGGATGGACCGCCGCCTCCGCGCCGCAGCGACTCGCGCACCTTCCGCCTGAGCTCGACGCCGCGCGCCGACGACGGGACGCCACGCCGCGACACGTTCCGCGCGAGCCAGACTCCTGGACGCGACGACTCGCGCGCTTTCCGCCTGCGGGAGCTCGCGCGCCGCCGTCCGCTCGGACGCCCCGGTGAACCGAGCGTGCTCCTCGTGGGTGCGCCCGAGACCTTGGGTGCAGCGCTCGAGCCGGCTCTGGCCCGCCATCGGGTGAACGTCGTGCGTTGCGTTCCGCAAGAGGTCGCCGACTCGGTAATCTATCTCGCGCCCGATCTCGTCGTGCTCGCCGGCGAAGCCGCCAGTGACTCCGGACACCACATCTTGCGCGCGCTCTCGCTGTCACCTCAGAGCAGCGTCGTTCCTGTGGCCATCCTCGATGACAACGCCGAGCTCGAAGCGCGTCTCCAGGCGTTCCGGCACGGCGCGGCGGCGGTGATCCCGCGCTCGGCGAGCATGGATGAGATGGCCGAGCGCATCGCGACCCTCGCGCGCGAAATCCCCGAGCGTGAAGCCGAAAGCCTGGGCGACGTCGGGGAAGCCACGCTCCAAGAGCTGGTGGAGGCGCTGGGGCAGGAGCTTCGAACGGGGATCCTCAGCGTGCGGGCGTCGGGCAGCGGGGAAGCCAACGCGATTCGCATCGTGCTCGGCGGCGGGCGCGCGCTGACCGAGACCATCGACGATTTCGTGGCACGCGTACGCGAGCACGTAGTGACCGCCGAGCCGCTGCGCTACGAGTTCGACGAGCGCGCCGCAGGCACCGTGCACCTCTTGGGTGCGGAAGACGGCGCAGCGCCCGAGGAGCGCGTCGACGTCAAGGGGCTGCGCGTCGTGCTCGCCGACGACGACACGGCGCGCGCCGACGCCATCGCACAAGAGCTGCGAGAGCGCGGCGTCGACGTCGTGGTGACGGACCTCTCGCCGAGCGAGGTACGCTTCCACCGTATCCGCACCATGGACCCAGCAGTGCTGCTCATCGGCGAGCAGCAGGCTCAGGGAGAGGGCTTCGACTTGATGCGCCGGATGCGGCGCGACACGCGCCTGCGCTGGGCGTCGCTCTTGGTCGTGCGCTGGGACGAAGTCTGGACCGAAGAGCAGGTGGTTCCCGCCATCGATCGGATCCTCGGGACCTTGTCGGCGCTGGCGGAACCGGAACGCGCGCTGGCGGAGCGCGCCGACTCTCGCGCTGCCTTCGACACGCGACTCGAGATCACGGGGCCCGCACGCCTTCTGCGCGGCCTCACCGCTGCAACGCGCCCCGTACGTGTGAGCGTGCAGAACCCACGCCTGCGCGTGCGCATCGACGTCTCCGAGGGACTGGTGGTCGGGGCTCAGGGCGAGGTGCTCTTGCCCGAAACCCGCGACCTCTCCGGTCCCGTGGCGCTCGCCGCGCTGCTGGTGGTCTCGAGCGGACGCGTCCACGTGGAGCCCACCGAGCAGCCGGCGACGACCAACCTGATGACCACGCCGGACGTCGCGCTGAACATGGCCGACGCCGAGCCGCCGCCCATCGCGCCCAGCATGCCCATGCCGGCGCCCGGCGAGACGGGGCGGCAGAAGCCCACGAGCACGAGACCCAGGCCGCCGCGCTCGGAGCGGACGCGAAAGAAGCGACCGAGCCTGTTTTCCACGCTGGGCTATGCCCTCGGGGGACTCGTCGGCGTGCTCGCGGTCGGAGGGCTGGTGATGCTCTTGGTCGGACAGAAGCGGGAGGGTTCGAAGCCAGCGCCCGCGCCGCCGAGCGTGGCCTCGCCCGCACGAGTTGCCCCACCGCCACCCACGCCGAACGCGTCGAGCGAGAAGCCTGCGCCAAAGCCCGCGCCCTCGGCGTCACCGGAGCCCCCGGCTTTGGGCGCCGACGAAGCCGATGCCTTGGCCTCGGCGCCCAGCTGCGAAAAACTCGTCGGTAACATGCCGCCGATGCCCGCGGTCTACCCGGGTGCGGCGTACGACGAAGTGCGGAAGGCGCGGAAAGAGCTCGCGCGTGGCGACATGGATGGCGCCGAGGGCGCCTACTGCAAAGCCATTCGCTTCGATCCGAAAAACGTCGACGCTCACGTGGGCCTGGCGCGCGTGCTGATGCAACGGCGCGACGCGAAGGCGGCAGTGCAGTGGGCGCGCGAAGCCGTCAAGCTCAGCCCCGACGAGTCGAACTACCAGATCCTGCTCGGTGATGCCCTGGGGCTCTCGGGCGACATGAACAAGGCCCGCGATCCCATCCTGCTCGGCTACGGGGTCGGCCCCGCCGATGACGCCGGGCGCGAGAAGGTGGTGACCGCTCAGCTCAAGCTCGGCGACGAGGCCACCCGCAAGCAAGATCACTTGGCTGCCGAGCGCGCCTACCGCCGCGCTCTCGTGCTCGACCCGCGCCGCGCCACTGCCGCCACCGGCATCGCACGCTCGCTCTTGGAACAGGGCCACTTCCAGGCGTCGGCTCACTGGGCGCGTCGGGCGTCGACCCTCGATCCCAAGCTCGCGGCCGCCTACGTCACGCTGGGCGACGCGCTCTCGAAAGCCGGCGACCGCGCCGGCGCGGCGCGAGCCTGGAAGAAGGCCGCCGAGGTCGACCCCAACGACCCGGCCGCACGCGCCCGCGTCATGACCACCGAGTGACGCTAGCGGTCGGGGTTGCCGAGGTACTCGAAGTGCATGGTGTCTTCGAGCGAATCGTGACCGAGCCAGTGGAAGCCGTGCTGCTCGAACGAGTCGATCCAGCACTGCGTGAGCTCGGTCTTTTCGTACACGCTCTTGGCGCCACCCTGGCAATAGCGGTGGCTCGGCCAAGGGTCCACGCAGCCGCAACACGGGTTGCGATCGGGATCGATGTCGATGGCGATTCCGAACATGTGGTTCGAGACTTCACCGCCCCGATAGGTGTTGGCTTCGCGGAAGCCACCGATGGCCTTGGGTACGTAGCGCTTGCCCTTACCGTTGCAGTTCGCCCGAATCGTGCGTTCGACGCACCGGAGCTTGGGCACGATCTTCTTGTGAACCCGAATGGGCAACCCGAAGAAGGTCGTCTCCGCTGCCTGTGAGATCGCGCTGTGCTCGGCGTACGCTTCGAGGTTCGCACCTTCCACCCAGCCGTAGTGCTGGGCTCGGAACTTCAGCGCTCGCTGGTGGACGGCGGGTTTGAGCTGCCCGCCTTTCATGAAGTTCTTGCGAACGAGAAACGACAGCGCCTTCTCTTTCTTGCAGCCTTTGGCCGCTTTCTTGCTGGACGCGCGCTTCGCTTCCGCGGCGCGTGGCGGCGTGGGACGTCGCGAAGTGCTCCCGCGGTTCGGGCGCCCCTCGGCTTGCCCGGGCAACGCGGCCGCGAGGGCCGCCGCCCACAGGGCGAAGGCGAGGACGCGGCCGAGGGAGCGCATGGGCCCCTTTGCTAGCGCGCGGACGGCGACTTGCCCAAGAAATTCCACAGAAATGTTGGCCCGTGCCCGCCGACGCCGCATAGACCGGGCGGGTGGTGAGCCCGGTGCTAGCGTGGTCCGGCGAAGTGGCAAGCTCGCGTGATTCGACCCAGATGACTGCCTTCGAAGAGGTCGGCGAGGCGTTGCTCACACGCGTGATCGACGACTTCGTCGAGCGCATGGTCGGCGACGTGATGATCGGCTTCTTCTTTCGGAACGTGGACCACGCGCGGCTGAAGCGACGGGAATACGAGCTCGCCGCGCGGCATTTGGGAGCCGACGTCCCTTACTCCGGGCGGCCGCTCGACGTCGCCCACGCGCCGCACCCGATCCAGGGAGGGCAGTTCATGCGCCGGCTCCAGTTGCTGAAGAAGAGCATGGACTCGCACGGTTTGCCGGAGCGAGCACGGGCCATCTTGGTCGCGGAAACCGAGCGTCTTAGGCCGCTCGTGACCCGTGACGCGGGCAGCGACTGCGACGCAGAGGGCGCCGGACGGAAGGTGAGCGAGCACTTTGCCTCGCTGCGAAAGGACAAGGCATGAAGGCGGCGTTCGCGTTGGCTCTGGCCGTCGGCGCAGCGGCCTGCTCCACCGCAGGCTCCAACTGGATGGCGCAGCCGCTGCCCGACGACGGCTACCCCGTGGTGCCCGGTGGCAGCGCCGGTGGCAAAGCGCAGAAGCCAGGCAAAGGCGCGACGCGCTCGACCTACACGCTGAGCGAAGAGGATCCGGAGCGCGGGGCCAAGAGCCTGAGTGACGAGCCGCTTCGGCCCGTGCGTCAGCTCGGCGGCAAGCTCGAGGGCAAGGTGCTCGGCAAGTTCCGCAACACCTATTACGACTTCCCGAGTGAAGCCGATTTCTCGGGCGCCCCGGTCGCGTTGAAGAACGCCGAGTGCGGCACCATCAAGGACGTCCCCAAGGGCTTCTACGAAGCCGTGTGCGTGCAAGGCAGCGGCACGCTCGCCAGCGGCCAGACCGTGAGCTTCGCCAAGCGCGACTGCTCCTGCGCCCAGATCTGCACGAAAACAGGCCAGAAGATCTGCTTCGATGCCCTCGACGCGCGTCAGTTTCCCTACGGGCGCGGCGCGACCGGCGGCCCCATCACACCGCTCTACACGGTGGCGGTCGACAGCGACGTGATCGCGCTCGGGACGCAAGTGTACATCCCCGAGCTCGAGGGCATGCCGAGGGATGCAGAATCGTCGGGCTTGCACGACGGCTGCTTCGTGGCCCAGGACCGCGGACTCCGCGTGAAGGGCAAACACGTCGACGTGTTCACGGGTGACTCGAGCATGACGCGCCTGTGGAACAAGCTCGTGCCGAGCAACGAAGGGGTCACCGTCGTGCTCGACAGCCCGAAGTGCGCGCGGGCCACTACCGAGGGCGGAAGCCCGACGCCTGCTCCTTCACCGGGTCCCGCGACCGACACCCAGGAGCCCAAGAAGGACAAGAAGAAGAAGAGCAGGAAGGGCCCCGACTGACCGCGCGAAGCCGTGACTTCGTGCGTCAGCGCGGGCCGTAGATCTTCGCCTGTTGCTCTGCGAGATCGGTGAACACCTGGGCGAGCTCGGGGTTCGGCTCGTCGAGAGCCACTGCGACCTTGCTTCGCCAGAGCGTGTTTTCGTCGGAGTTCAAGCCGTCGCGCCGCACCACTTTGCCGCTCATGCTGCGCGACTCGCCTTCCACGAAGAAGACGGCGATCTTCACGTGCTGGCCCACCTCGAGGGTCGCGCGCGTCAAGAGCAGGATGCCCGTGGCGCTGCCGTCGTGAGTGATGGCTGCCTTCACGGGGCCGTCCCCGGTGTCGATCTCGGCTCCGATGTACGCGGGATGACGCGGAGAGATTCGGCGCTCGTCGGACATGGCTCGCGGGAAACTACCACACCGAACGGCTCAGGGGTGCCCCTGCCACCAGTCGGTTTCGGAGCGAGGGTCCATGAAGCTTCCGCTATCTCGAATCGTGACGAACGTACGGTTTCCGCAGGCGGTGCCGATGGGGTCACCGGCGTGTAGAGCTGGTAGCTCGGTCCGGCCCGCGGCGTTGGTGGAGTCGTACTTGGCGCGGAGCGCGGGCGCCGGGCAGATCCCCACGATGCTGAGGGCGTAACCCACGACCACGTCGTCTTCACCGGTGTACTTGAGCGTCACCGAGTCACCGTCGACGTAGAGCGCTCGTGCTTGGAGGCCTCCCGGCGCAATCTCGTAGCCGCTCTGCGGCAGCTTCAGCACCTGGCCCTGCGAGGTCTGGAACGTGACTGCGGTGACGGGCCACGGCAGATTCACGAGCCCGCCTTTGGCTCCATGGGGACCCGCGCTCCAGTTCCAGTCGTACATGCGGAAGTTCTGCGCGAACGGGTGCGACGGCGTCGGGAATAGCGTGTGCAGGCGCGGCGCCTTCGTGTCGGTGCCGCCGGGATCGGGCGAATAGTAGACGAAGCCGATCTCGTTGCCCCCGCAGCTCACGGCCCCACCGCAGGGCTCCCAGCCACGGTTCTTGATGTTCAAGTCCGCGTGCTGCGGCGGCGGGTGCTCGCTGTTCGGCGCGCCCACCGTGGTGGAGGTCGGGTAGGAGCTCGGTCCCACGTTGGGACAAGTCGCCGGGCAATTGGCTGCGAAGTTCCCCGTCGCTCCGCTGCCGCCGCTGCCACCACTGCCGCCGCTGCCACCACTGCCAACGGACTCGATCTGGCAGGTGCCGACGACGGTGCCCGGAGCGCCATCCTTCATGCCCTTTCGGAACTCCAGGCTGAGCACGCCCGCACCGTGACCCGATACGTCGTACGGCCACGTCCAGCTCGATCCGTTTTGCTTTATGTCGCCCAGCGACGTGACGGGCGAGCCCGACCCGGTGACCACGAGACCGACGTAGGTGTATGGCTCCTGATCCGTGAAGCTCGCGACGAAAGTCTTCCCCGCTTGCACCGGCGGTCCGGAGCTGAACGAGAAGCGCGAGTCGCACTCGAGTTTGACGCCCCCGGTGCCGCCCGACGAGCTCGCGCCAGTCCCCGTCCACGTGCCGCCCGTCGCAACGCTGCCGCCGGCACCGACCCCGCTCGCGCCTCCGCTCGAGCCAGCGACGTCACCGCCCTCCGAAGCGCTGCAACCGATCCCGAAGGTGAACGCGAACAGAACCAGCCGGCGCATTCGAGAAGGGTGAGAGAAGGACCCGTGGCCCGTCAATACCGGGGAACCACGCGGCCCACGTGCCAACCTTGCGAAGCTCGCCCGTTCGGCGAAGAATCCCGGTGATGGGTGGCTTGGCTTGGCTCTTTGGGATGGCGCTCGTGCTCTACGGAGCAACGGGTTGCGGCGGCAGCGAGTTCTCCGGCGAGAAATCCACCGGCGGTGCCGACGCCGGCTTGGGAGGCGCGGGCGGCAGCGGCGGAGCAGACGCCGCCACGGGGGGTTCCGGAGGCTCGAGCGGCAGCGGCGGAGGAGTGAGCGACGCTTCGTCGGACGGAGATGCGGCGCCGAGCGCGTGCATCGACACGCTTTACCAGAAGAGCTGCGACGATCCACTCGTCACCACGGGCGACGCGACGTGTGATCAGTGCGGCCGAACCAGCTGTTGCACTCAGACCAACAACTGCCTCGCGAACCAGGCCTGCGCGCAGCAGCTCAACTGCTACCTCGAGAACTGCTTGGGGAAGAGCGCCCTCGGCTGCATGCCAGTGCTGTGCTCGACTTGCCTGGCCGGCACGGCGATCTTCATCGGGGTCTCGTCGTGTCTGCAGACCAACTGCCAGAGCGTGTGTCCGATGCTGATCCAGTGACTGCCGCTTTTCGTCTCACGCATCAGCGCGCCCGATTCGTCAGCGCGAGATCGTCCAGGAGGCGGCCGATCCGCCGGAACTTCTCCGAGCGACCGAACTGGAGCAGGTGCCCGCCGTGCCAGCTCTCGAGCGGAGCCCCGAAGTGGTGGGCGAGCCGGCGGGCGTGAACGACGGGGGTGATGCGGTCCGCGCGTGCGCCCACGACCAGCATCCTCTCGCCGGGGATGCGAGGCGTGCGATGCAGCGGGCTCACCACGCGGTGGGCCTCCTCGAGGGCGCGATGTTGGAGCTCCGTCTCGTGCGGCGCTTGGCCGAGACGACCCTGATCGCGGGCGAAGTCGGCCAAAGACGCCAGCGGAATGATGGGCACCGCGAACGCGAGCTCCGACTCCACGGTGGCGAACAGCGACGTGGTGTAGCCGCCGAGGCTCATGCCGAGCACGCCCACCGCCGGGTGGCCGCGGCCCCGGAGCCACGCCACGAGGTCCGTCAGATCGCCCATGGCCTGGCGAAACCCCTCGTTGGTGATGCGCGGGTCGCTCCCCGGAAACGGCGGCGGCTTGCCGAGACGCCGCGGAGAGCCGCGAACCGCGTGGAAGGGCAGCACGAACAAGAGGGCGTCGAGGCCGATGCGATCCAGCCACTCGATGGGCCAGACGCGCTGCTCCAGGTCGTAGGCGCCGGCCATGTAGCCATGGATCAGGATGGCGGCGGGCCGAGGGCTCGGTCCGAAGAACCCGCGCGTAGCGGCCGCGCGGTTCTCGGCGTGACGCTCGAAGCGCTCGCGTACGCCGGGCTCGAAGACCTCGTAGTCGCTCGACCAGGAGAGGTCGACAACGCGGTAGCCGCCCGCGCTCCAACGCACGACGCGCTCGGAGGGCACGATGGGTCTTGCCGCGCGGAAGTAGTCCTGGCGCTCGGCCGGGTACATGCGGGCGATGGCCTCGAGGGCTTCGAGCCGCGCGGTGTGGCCGAGGGACTCCGCGCGGCTGTGCCGGCGAGCACCCTGGCTGCCGGCGTAGGCCGCCAAGGTTGCGGCACGATCGACGGCGGCAGCTGCGCCCCCGAGCAGTCGTTTGGCGGTGCGCTGTAGCACGGCGGGAAGGCTATCTCAGGGCGCCCATCGAGGCACACCGCTGCCAGGCCCTCGCGGCGCAATCGCGGTGTTTTCGTGCAAATTTCTGCGAATTCTCTGACGTGGGGTCGAAACCCATGCTAGGGCCTCGTCTCTCTTTCTGGGGGCCCGGCTCACTGCGGGCGCCGGAGCTTCTTTCCCATGATGCAGCTCATCGACATCATCCTGCACCTCGACGTCCACTTGGCGGCCTGGTCGACGGCCATGGGCCCTTGGCTCTACGTCCTCCTCTTCGCGATCGTGTTCGCGGAGACCGGCCTGGTCGTGACGCCATTTCTGCCCGGCGACAGCTTGCTCTTCGCCACGGGCGCGCTCTGCGCGATCCCGGGCTCGCCGCTCGGCGTGGCGCAGATCATCGTACTCTTGATCTCTGCCGCGGTCTTGGGCGACGCCGTCAACTACTCCATCGGCTATCGCGTGGGGCCAAGGGTGTTCAAGAGCGAGACCAGTTGGTGGCTGAACAAGAAGCACTTGATGCGCGCCCAGCGCTTCTACGAGAAGCACGGCGGCAAGACCATCGTGCTCGCGCGCTTCATGCCCATCGTGCGCACGTTCGCACCCTTCGTGGCCGGCATCGGCAAGATGCGCTACTCGCGCTTCGGTGCTTACAACATCGCGGGCGGCATCGCCTGGGTGACCAGCTTCACGGTGGCCGGCTACTGGTTCGGGAACCTGCCCTGGGTCAAGAAGCAATTCCACATCGTCATCGTCGCCATCATCATCTTGAGCGTGGTGCCGATCGTCATCGAGTACATCAAAGAGCGCCGGAATGGCGGCGGCGAAACCCCCGAGCAGCCGGAGTCGGAAAATGCCTGAGAACGACAAGAAGCGCCGTTCGGGGCGCGCGGAACGCCCGAGCGAAGCCAAGCCCAAGAGCAAGAAAGCCAAGGAGGCGGAGAGCTCCGAGCCGGAAGAGAAGCTCCTCTCTCCCTGGGGCCCCCTCGTTTGGCTCCTGGTGCCGCTGATCGCCAGCGTGATCTACGGCCTGGCCACCCGCGGTCACTGACTCGAACGCTTCAGCCCACGGCGCCGCGGCGCTCCGCGAGCCATCCGAGCGCTACCCAGACCAGCGCTACCAGCAGCGTCGTGCCGAGTTCGCGCCAGGCGGCATTGGTCGCGCTCGAGAGGGCGAGCAATAGCAGCTCGGGCGCGCGCCGCTCGAACGAAAGCGCGGCGAACGGCTCGAGCGAAGTGCCCGGCAGCGTGAGGAGCAAGAGGCTGCTCAGAAACAGGTAGATCAAGGCGCCCAAACTCGCGCCGCGTTGGGTCTGGGCCAGCGCGGCGATGACGGAGCCGATGCCGACCGAGCCGAGGGCCACCGCGGCGAGGCTCACCCAGGTGAAGAAGCGCGCGAGCGCCGCCGGTGCCGAGATCAGCGCAAGGAGCACCATCACCGTCAGCGAGAGCACGAAGAAGAACCCGAAGCGCGCGAGCGCGATCTCCGTGCTCGAGGCGGGCGACAGCCGAATCGCACGGGCGAGACCCCGTTCTTTCTCTTCGCACGCGAGACTCGGCAAGAGAAAGATCCCGATGAAGAAGGCCGCGAGCAGCACGAGACCCATGCTGATGGCTTCGCGTGGGCCAGCGCGCGTGCTCGCCTGGAAAGGGGAGCGCAGGACCTCGAGGCGCGGCACTCTCGTCCCGCTCGGATCGGCACGCTCGCGGAACCGCGCGTGCGCCTCGGCGAGCGCCCAAGCGTCCCCTTCGAGGGACAGGGCCGCGAGGTCTCGTGCGAGTGCAGCTCGCATGCTCGGCTCGGCGAGCCCGACGAAGTAGCGGCGCGATTCGCGCCAGAACCACGCCTCACAGAACGCGGCCGCCTCGGCGTTGCCCGGCGGATGCCAAGTCCAAATGGTGTAGCCGCCGCGTTCGTCGTCGGGACGGAGCTGGAGTCCCACCGAGCCGGTCGGATAGCGGATGTACCCCGAGTGGTTCGCTACGGAGCGGAACTCGATGCGAGGCGCGAGCTCGGGGGGCACGTGACTCTTCAGGTGTAGGAGCCAAGGCCCTTCTTCCCAATGGTCGACGACGCAGAGCGAGGCGTCGCGCGCGCCCATCACGCCCCCGAGACCGCGAACGCCGAGCACCGAGGCGAGCACGGCCGAAACCACCAGCAGCAGGAGCAGCGCCACCGCGCCGCGCTGCGCCGCCACGCGGCGGGCCTCTTTCTCGAGCAGCGCGCGGAGCCGAGGCCAGCTCATTCAATTCTCCGCTCGCTCCAGGATGCGGGCGAATGCCGCGGCGAAGTCCCGCGGGAGCGTCTCGAGATCCGCGGCCTCCCCGCCGGCGAAGAGCCGCGCGAGCTCGGCGCGGGCCTCCGGGTCCGAGAGCGAGAGCTCACGAACCTCGCCGCTCGCGAGAGTGACCCGCACCGCGCGGCTTTCGTGACGAGCCGCGAGCTCCGCCGGGCGCCCGAGAGCCACCGTGCGACCACGGGCGAGCACCGCCACTCGGCCCGCGAGCGCGGCGACCTCCGCCATGTCGTGGCTGGTGAAGAGGACCGTGGTGCCCTCGGCGCCGAGATCTCGCAGCATGCGGCGAACGAGGCCCGCGCTGTAGACGTCGAGGTTCGCCGTGGGCTCGTCGAGCACCAGAAGCTCGGGCCGATGCAAGAGCGCTCGGGCCACGAGCAGCTTCTTCTTCATGCCCTGGGAGTAGGCCTTCACGGGGAGGTCCGCGGCGTCGTCCAGCTCGAGCGCGCGCAGGCACTCCGCCGAGCGTGCGTCGGGGAGCGAATGAAGGCGCGCGAAGAACCGGAGGTTCTGCCGACCGCTCAGCTCTTCGAAGTGGTTGTCGCGGTCGGGAACGTAGCCGAGCCGCGGGCGGATCTTCGCCAGCGCCCGCACCACGTCGTACCCGAGGAGCGAGACCCTGCCAGCGCTCGGCCGGAGCTCTCCGATGAGCACTCGCAAGGTCGAACTCTTGCCCGCGCCATTGGGACCGAGCAGCGCGAACAGCTCGCCTGGCTCGATCTCGAGGTTCAGCCCGTCGACTGCCAGGTGCTCGCCGTAGCGAACGTTGAGGCCTGCGACGACGACGGCTGGCGTCACGCGCGCTTGGACTTCTTCCTCGGTCGAGCTTCTTCTTCCTCGACCTCGTCGTCCTCGTCCTCGTCGTCGGCTTCGTCTGCTTCGACGCGCTTCGCCTTGAGCTTGCGGGGCGTCGTGTCCTCTTTCAGGCGCTTGGGCTTCTCTCGGCTCGGCTCTTCTTCGGCTTCACCTTCGCCACCCTCGCTGCCTTCCATGCCCTTCTTGAAATTGCGAATCCCTTGACCGAGCCCCTTGCCGACTTCGGACAGGCGCTTGGGCCCGAAGACGAGCAGCAAGATGACGATCACGATGATCCAGTGGGCAAGGCTGAAAGAACCCATAGAGCGGCCTTCCGTGTAGCAGCGGGGGGGGCCGCTGCCAAGTGACAGTACCCGAGAGCGTTCCGGTCGCCGATGGCGGCGGTCCACGAGACGCCCGCCCCGTCCCCGAGGCGGTTTGCCCCGCGACCAGGACGCTAGCCCTTGCCGGCCCGCGCCAAGCGCTCTTCGGCCATCATGTCGGCGATGAGGTGAGCGGGCTTCATGGCTCGCCGCGCGCGCTCCGCGATCTCGAGGATGGTGTCGTAGATCGTGACGACCTTGGTTCGGCTCTTCTCGGCGTCGTAGCCGTGGAGCTCGGTGGCCACGTTGATCAAACCACCGGCGTTGATGGCGTAGTCGGGCGCGTACAGGATGCCTCGCTGCATCAAGTCGTCGCCGTTCCGCGGTTCGGCCAGCTGGTTGTTGGCCGCGCCCGCGACGATCTTGCACTTGAGCTTGGGGATCGTGACGTCGTTCAACGCGCTGCCGAGGGCACAGGGTGCGAGTACGTCGCACTCCGCCGTGAAGATCTCGTCCAACGAGACGCTGCTGGCGCCGAACTCGCGCACCGCGCGTTCGCTCTTCAGCGGGTCGACGTCGGCGACGACGAGCTTGGCACCGAGAGCGGAGAGCTCTTTGCACAGGTGGTAGCCCACGTGCCCGATGCCTTGCACCGCGACCTCGAGACCCTGGAGGTCGGAGCGGCCGAGCACGAACTTCGCGCAGGCTTCGATGCCGCGTCGCACACCGAGCGCGGTGAACGGGCTCGGATCGCCCGAGCCGCCGTTCTCGGGCGCGACCCCCGTGACGTGTTTCGTCGCCGTGCGGATGACCTCCATGTCCTCGAGACTGGTGCCGCTGTCTTCGGCCGTGATGTAGTGACCGCCGAGCTCGTCGACGAAACGACCAAACGCGCGGAACAGCGCCCCTCGATTGAAGTCGCCGCGCGGTCGGATGATCACGCTCTTGCCGCCGCCGAGCGCGAGCCCCGTGATCGCCGCCTTGTAAGTCATTCCGCGGGCCAAGCGAAGCGCGTCCACGACTGCCGCATCTTCGGTGTCGTAGTGGATGAAGCGGCAGCCGCCGAGCGACGGGCCGAGGCGGGTGTCGTGCACCGCGATGATGGCTTGCATCCCCGTCGCGGCGTCCCGCTTGAGGTGGAGCTCTCCATACCCGTAGTGCGCGAGCAGATCGAAAGTGGCCATGGCTCAGCCTAGTTCAGCGGCCGTTCCGGCGAAAATCCCCTCCGCAACGGGCGCGTCAGAAGCGGCCGCTGAGCGCTGCTCCGGCGAAGCCGGGAGCGACCGCAGGCGCCACGCGGGTACCCGCAGCCTTTTCGCGGCTCGGAGTCGAAAGCAGGAGATAGCCACCCGTAGCGAGGGCTGCAGCGCCGACGCCCCAGAACGCGATGCCGAGCGTGGAGTACGTCTTGCCTTTGCTCTCCAAGTCGTCGACCTCGCCCTGCCGATGGGCCGGACAAGTGTCCTCGGTCGGACAAATGGCATCCAGCGAGTCGATCTGATCACCGCGGAGCTTCCACATGTAGAAGCCACCTGCGGTCGCAACCACGCCGCCACCGATGAAGAGCCAGGGGACGATGGAGCCACCCGTCGCCGCGGGCGCGGGCTCCGCGGGTGGAGGCGCCGGCGCGGGCGGAGGCTCACTTGGCTTGGGCGGCGGTTCGGGTTTCGTGGCGGGCGGCGCTTCACCCGCGACCGCTTCGATCTCGAGCTTCGCGCGGTCGCGCTCGGCCACCTGGAACGACTTCGTCTGCTTGCCACCCGGATACTCGGCGACCAGCTCGTGGCTCCCGGGGTTCACGGGGATCGGCGCCTTGATCGACGCCGGCGACAGCGCGTTCCCATCCAGAGTCACCGAGGTCGGAGCCGCGCCCTTCCAGGTGATCTCGAGCACGGGGACGCGCGGCCGGAGCGCCGACAACTCCGAGGTCGCCGCGCTCTCTACCTGGGAGTTCTTCTCCGACTTCGCGAGCTCGAGCGCGCGTTCCAGGCTGACGATGGCCTCGACCAGCGCGCCGGTCTTCAGCTCGCAAATCCCCACGTGAAAGAGGATCTGCGGCGTCTTCTTCACACCGGCCGCGCTCTTGAAACGCTCCAACGCCTGGGCGTACTGGCCCTTTTCCTCGAGGGCCATACCCTCGCTGAACCACTGCTTCGCGAGGGCGATCTCCGAAGCGCTCTGGGCCCATGCGGGCGATGCGCTCGTCCATGCGGCCCCTAGCGCGAGCCCCGAGAGCAGAATGACCAGCCTTTTCACGAGTGCGGACCTCGCGCCGAGGGTAATCCGGACAAAACGAGCCGCCAAGGGACTCGCCCCGACCGTGACCCGACCGCGCGGCTGAGGTAGATTCCCGAGGCTTGGAGACCGGGGCGCTCGTCGCGGGCAAGTACCGCATCCTCGAAAAGCTCGGCGAAGGGGGCATGGGCAGCGTTTGGCTCGCCCGGAACGAGATCACCGAGCGCGAGTTCGCCATCAAGTTCCTGCACCGACCCGCGAACCACCCCCACAGCGAAGATCAGCTGAGCCGGTTCTTCCAGGAAGCCAAGGTGGCCGGCAGGTTGCGGCACCCCAGCATCGTCGAGATCTTCGATGCTGGCACCGAGACCGCGCTGGGCGACGCGGCCTACCTCGTGATGGAGCGCCTCGACGGAATGGGGCTCGACGAGGCGCTCGACCGCGCGGGGGCGCTGCCGTTGGCGCTCGCCCTGGAGATCGTCTCCGACATCTGCCGCGGCCTCGCCCTCGCACACGACAAGGGAATCGTCCACCGCGACCTGAAGCCCTCCAACGTCTACCTGCACCGCGTGGGCAACGGCGCTCTGGTACCCAAGGTGCTCGACTTCGGCATCAGCAAGGTGATCGTCGAAGACACGACGGGGCGACAGGTCACGGGCCGCACGCGCACGGGCGCCGTGCTCGGGTCACCGCTCTACATGAGCCCGGAGCAAGCCGCGGGGGACAAGCGGCTCGACGCGCGCAGCGACGTGCATTCGCTCGGGGTGATGCTCTGGGAGTGTCTCGTCGGCAAGCCGCCGTTCCAATCGGATACCTACGGGCTCTTGCTGGTCGAGATCATCCAAGGGGAGCGCCCGGAACTCTCCAAGGTACTGCAAGGCGTGCCACCGCACGTCGCGGCGCTGGTCGGACGCGCCATGGCCAGGAACCGCGATGAGCGCTTCGCCAACGCGGGAGAGATGGCGCAGGCCATCGAAGACTCGCTGGGGAAGCTCGGGCATGTCCCGGTTCTCTCGGCACGGGACGGCGCGGAGCGTTTCTTCTCTTTGGTGGGGGACCGCAAGGCGAGCCTCGCTCGAGAAGGAACCACCACTACCGCCGCACTCGAAGTGCCGACCCCGGGGCCCGAGGCACCGCGAGCAGCGCAGGCGAAGAGCGCAGAACGGCCGCGCGAGGCGCCCGCGCCAGCGAGCCTGCCCGTCACCACGTCGGCCATCCCCAAGCGCCGCTCAGCGCTCCCGGCGCTGCTCGGAGTGGGCGCGCTCGTGGTCGGCGCGCTCGTTGTCTTCGCCCTGACGCGGAAATCGGAGCCGGCTCCGACCCCCGCGTCCGAGCCCGCCCCCAACCAGTTGCCTGCGCTCGCGACCACGCCCGCCCAAGTCGCCGAGCCAAATGTCGCGCCCGTCGTGTCCGGAGAACCGCCAGCCCCACCCGCCAGCGCGTCGACCTCCAAGAAACCCATCGGCCCGGCGCCAGCCACCAAGCCGAGTGCAGACGCCAAGACCAAGTCGCCGTCGCCCGTGCACCACGGCGTGACCAGCTCCGGGCTGTGAAGAGGCGCTTCCGCTCGAGTTTGGGCCTCGTCCCTGCCGGCCTCGCCGCGCTTGCATTGGTGCTCTTCTGGTTCCCTCAACTGGCGCGCGGAGCAGGCTTCGCCGAGGTGGGCCGAGTCTTCGAAGGCAGCTTCGCCGAGCGCCTCGCGTACTCGAAGTCCAGTGCGGAGCCGCTCTTTCCGCACGCCCTCGTGCTGTTGCTCGTGCCCACCGCCCATTCGGTCGCGATCGGACGCGCGATCTCCCTCACGAGCGGGCTTCTCGCCATCTCGCTGGGCTTCCGCGCTCTCGGAGCGTTGCGTGGCCTAGGCGCGGGTGCGTTCGCGTGCGTCTACGCGTTTTGCCCGCTCCTCGCGGCCCAGGCCACTACGTTCGACAGCCGGGCCGCGTGGCTCTTGGCAGCGACGATCTACGCTTTCGCAAGCCGACGGGCCTTCGAGGACGAGGACCCCTCGCCCCGAAGCGGGCGAGTCGCCGCCATCGCTGCGGCCTGTATGCCCGCGCTCGCGCCCGCGTCCATCGCCGCGCTCGGGTTCGACGCGCTGCTCCTCACCCTCACCCATCGCACGAAGCTCCAGCGCGCGACGCTCTACGTGCCGGCAATGATCTTCGCGCCGGTGCTGTGGGCCATTCGCCCGCGGGGGTGGCTCCCTTCGGGGACGCCGGCGGCGGGCCAGGAGCTCGTCTACAAGGTGGCTGCAGCGGGGTACGGCGACATTGGCGTACCGGTCGTGGTCTGTCTCGGGCTCTGCCTCGGCCTCGCGATCCACCGGCGCGACGCGGTGCTCGGGACCTCGGCGGGCACGGCCCTCGCGAGCATGGCACTTGTGATCGGGGTGGCGCGAGCTGGATCGGTCGCCGCCGAATCGGCGCTCCTGCCGTTGCCCTTCGTCGCGCTCGCCATCGCACGGCTCTTCCAGGGCGGCGGGCGCTGGCTGTGGGCGGGGGCGCTCGCGCTCGCGCTCTTCGTGGTGCAGGGCTCGCTCGGAGCGTGGCGCGCTCGGAGCGCCGGGCCCGAACAGTGGCTCGACGCTGCGAGGGCGGACTTCGATACGCTCCGCGCCGACTCCGAGCTATCGCTCCACCCTGCCGAGCGGCTCGCGACGCTGCACTATCAGCTGACGGGACACACCCTGTCGCGGGCCAAGCGCGGCCGCTGTCGTCGCGATCTCTGCTTCGAAGAGCGCGGCATGACGGTCCACGCTCTCGATGACCCGAGACGCGCGCGGGGCTTGGTCCTGCTCCTCGAGCCATCGATGGCCGAGCAGCTCGACGCGTCGTGCCGGCGCGACACGACCAGGAGCTATCCGCTCTTCCGCTGCGACACGTCGACGCTGCGTTGAGCGCTCTCTCAACGCAGCGTGTAGGAGAGTTGAGAAGCGAGCGCGACGCCCGGCGCGCCATCGCTCACCTCGAGCGCGAGCGTCCCTCGATGACTCGGGTCGAAGCGCAGCTTCACGCGCTTTCTCGCGAACGGCCCCTGCTGCGGTTGCACCGAGATCGTGCCGTCTCGATACGCGCCGGGCACGTCGATGGGGCGGCCGTCTTGGTAGAACGTGACGACCTCACGGTCGATGTCGACCCACACGCACTCGCCCGAACCCGAGCTGTCGCAGTAGCGACCCGACTCGGGCCGATGCGCGCAAGCGAGGAGCAGCGCCGCGCCACCAATCAGCGCGACACCTCTTTGCACCACGTGAATCGCTGTGCTCGTCATGGCCTGCACCCTCTCTCTGCAAGACCACGCCCCCACTGCGAGGGCGCTCCCTCTATCTACGTCCCCAGTATAGACCCTCCCGCTTGCCCGGGCCTTTGACACCGGTCAACTCGGCCTCCCCCCTTGCTCGGCACGCACATCCAACGCTAGACCTTTGGAATGCCGTCGCGGAAGGTCCGGGGCTTCGCGCCCTTGGCGGGCAGTTTGGCGCTGTTGGCACCCGAGCTCGCACTCGCGGCAGATCACGACGCGAAGAGCTGCTCCCAAGCCGACGTCCAGGCGGCCATCGACGCGTCCACCGACGGCGACACGGTGCACATCCCCGCGGGCAGCTGCGCGTGGGACTCGGAAGTGTCCTGGGATAACAAAGACATCCGAGTGCTGGGCGCCGGGATCACCGAGACCCAGATCCAAGGCGACGGCACCAAGTTCCGCGTTGGCGCCCACCAGAAGGCGGCGTTCCGCATCTCGTCGATGACCCTGAGTGGGGGCAGCCCCGACAGCGTGTTCAGCTTCAAGAACAACGAGAACAGCCCGACTTCGGGCTTCCGTGTCGATCACATCAAGTTCGTCTACAGCGGCGACACCGCCACCGACTACTTCTTCATCGTCGGGCTCGTCTACGGCGTCATCGACCATTGCTCGGTACAAGCACCGGGGGGGATCTTCGTACAGCACTACGCCTACACGGAGAAGGAGGGCGACTACGCCGGGACGACATCGTGGTCGTTGCCTCTCGATCTCGGCGGCGAGTCGGCGATCTACGTGGAAGACAACCAGATCGACTACGGCGCCGGCTGGTTCCCGGGCATGAACGACTCGTGGGCAGGCGGACGTCTCGTCTTCCGAAGGAACGAGCTCAAGCGCCCGGTGTTCCAGACCCACGGCGCACGCGGGAAGATCCGCGGAGGCCTGAAGCTCGAAATCTACGACAACTCCATGATCTCCGACGGCGTCGCCTGGGATCGGATCGCCCAGATCCGTTCGGGGACCGGCGTCGTTTTCAACAACCAAATCCAGGGCTACCAGTACCAGAAGGCGACCCTCGACGTTCCGCGCGTCTGCGACAACGGCGCGAGCGAGTTCGGCGGCTGGTGCGACGGCACTTCGCCCTGGGACGGCAACGCTGGCTCCGCCCAAACCAAAGACAATGGCTGGCCCTGCCTCGACATGCCGGGGCGCGGTACCACTTCCGACGCGCTGCCCGGTGGAAAGCAACCGAGTGACCCGTACTTCGCTTGGCACAACGGCGGAGAAGCGAGCTGTCGGACCGATGGTGGCGCGTGCACGGCCGAGGAGGTCTTCGAGTGCAGTTGGGGCTACGAGAAGTGCGATCCGGGTCCTCCCACGACCTGCGACTACGTACGGGTGTCACCCGCGCAGTCCGCTCACACGGGTGGCGTCTTCGACGCCGTGAACAGCCCGACGCCCAAACCCAACTACCAGCCGTTCACGTATCCACATCCGATCATCTCCGACTGCGCGAAGCACCCGACCACGTGCGACCCACCCGGCTCGAGCGGCTCCGGCGGAGGGGCGGGCACCGACGGCGGGAGTGGCTCCGGGGGTGCCAGCTCCGGCGGCACGAGCTCGGGGGGCGCTAGCTCCGGCGGTGCCGGCACGAGCTCGGGCGGCGGGGCGAAGGCGGCGGGCGACGAAGACGACGGCGGATGCGGCTGCGAGCTCCCTCGGCGGAGCGAGCGTTCGCCGGGCTGGCTCGTCCTCGGACTCTTGCTCGCGGCGCGGCGGCGGCGGCGATGAGGCCGTTCGCGGCTGCGTTCGTCCAGGCCATCGGTCTCGGGGCGGTCGCCGCCGGCTGGGCGATCGCATGCGGAGCCGATGAACGCTTCGAGGTCGAAGCGTCGGGTTCACCGGATGCGGGCTTCGAGGGCGCCAGCGACGCCGTCGCTGCAGACGTCGACGCGAACGGACCGGACGCGGACGCCGACGCCAGCGAAAGTCCGACGCTGCCGCTGGTGCCCGTCGGCCTCGACGCTTATCGGATGTGGGATCGCTTGCCCACGCTCAGACTCGGGGTGCGCGCTCACATGCGAAGCACCTACGATCGCCGCGGCGGCAACGAAGCAGCGGATGCCAGTCACTTCATCCGCCAGCTCGCCGACGATCACAACGTGACCCTCGACGTCGCGGGCCCTGGCGTTCTCTACTTCGTGCGCACGAACCACTGGCACGGAAGCCCCTGGCTCTACACCGTCGACGGCGCGCCCCACACGGTCAGTGAGTCGAGCACGATCGACCCCACCCAGCCCGTCGCGAACTCGGTGTTCTTGCCCGAGGCCGCATTTCCCAGTCCGCTCACCTACACCTGGTCCACGACCCGAGGGGCCGACCTGTCTTGGGTGCCCATCCCGTTCCAGAAGAGCTTCGAGCTCGCGTACGGGCGCACTCACTACGGCACGGGCTACTACGTCTACCATTCGTTCGCCGAAGGGGCGGATCACCTATCGGCGCCCATCACCACCTGGAACGAAGAGCCGCCGGCGGCCGACGTGCTGGCGTTCATCGGCAGCGCCGGCGAAGACATCGCGCCGAACGGCCCCGGCGTGACCACCACGGAAGGCACCCGGGACCTGCTCGCGGGGGCGACGGTCTCCTTGGCCGAGCTCGCGGGCGGCCCGAGCACGCTCCGCGCGCTCCGCATCCGCGTGCCCAAGAGCGAGGTCGCCGCCCTGGAGAAGGCGCGACTGGTGGTCCACTGGGATGGCCGCGCCGAAGCCAGCATCGACGCGCCGGTGCCGCTCTTCTTCGGCACGGGAACGTTCTACGACCGCGCCGGCGTCGAGTGGCTCGTGAAAGGGCTGCTCGTCAACGTGCGCTTCGTCGGCGAAGAGCTCGTGCTCTCCATGTACTACCCGATGCCGTACGAGAAGTCGGCGCGCTTCGAGCTCGTCGCGGGCGATCAGCCCATCACGGGCCTGAGTTTTTCGCTGCGAACGCAGGCGTCCACCCAGCCCATGGCGCATCAAGGCTACTTCCACGCGACCTATCGCGACCACGCGACGCCGGAACCCGGCAAAGACCTCGTGATCTTCGACAGCGCCGAGGTCGAGGGCGGCGCGTGGTGCGGCTCGTTCCTCGGCATGAGCTTCATCTTCAGTGATCAGGCGACGCTTTGGACGCTCGAGGGCGACCCCCGGTTCTTCTTCGACGACAGCCAGACCCCCCAAGCCCAAGGCACGGGCACCGAAGAGTGGGGGGGCGGTGGCGACTACTGGGGCGGCGCCACCATGACGCTGCCCTTCGCGGGCCATCCGGTGGGGGCTCCCTCGAAAGCGGCCGTGCAAGCTCCGGCCGATGCCATCGAGTCGGCGTATCGGTTCCTGCTCGCCGATCTGATGCCGTTCGGTCGACGCGCGCGCATCCAGCTGGAGCACGGCCCGCTGAACGACTCGACGGAGCACTATCGCTCGGTCGCCTACTGGTACGGAGCGCCCGGAAGCTGCCTCGTGCTCAGCGACACCCTCGACGTCGGAAAACCCGCTGACGAGGCGGCCCACGACTACGTCTCCGCCCAAGCCTCGACGCCCGAGACCCTGACTTCGCGCTTCGAGTGGGGACCGGACCACCTGGGGAACGTGGAGCTCTACCCGGAAACCCAGGAAGATGGGCGACACACCACGGGCACGAGCGAGTTCACGCTGAGCCTCGATCCGAAAAACCTCGGCATGCTGCTCCGGCGCACGCTCGACTACGCGATCCCGAACCAGCGCGCCGAGGTGTGGGTAGCGGACACGACGCCGGGTGCGCCCTTCGTGCGTGCGGGCACCTGGTACCTCGCAGGCTCGAGTCGCGTCGTCTACTCGAACCCTCCCGGGGAGCTCGGAGCGACGGAGCACGTGGTCCAGACTTCGAACCGCCGCTTCCGCGACGACGAGTTCCAAATCGCAAAGTCGCTCACCCAGGGCAAGAGCAAGCTCAGGGTCCGCATCGTCCACGTACCGGTCGACGTGCCCCTCCACCCGACCGACCCGCTCGTGCCGAGCGCGTGGAGCGAGCTCCGCTATTCGGCCTACTGCTGGAAGCTGCCGGTGGGTTGAGGCGGGTGGCTTCAGTTCTGGTCGAAGCGGTAGGCGAAGCAGGCGGAGAGCTCGCCGTCGAGCGGCGTGGTCCCCACCTCGAAAGAGGTGAGCTCGAACGTGCCACCGACCCGGAGTCCATCGTCGGGGAGCAGCGTGAACGAAGAGCCCGCGCCGAGCGTGAGGGTCTCCCCCGACCGACGCGGCGCTTCCGTCGGTAGCTTCAAGGTCCCCGTCACCGAACGCGGTTGGCCAGTAGCCAGTGCTTCCGAATACTCGACGTGGAGCTTGCCTGACGTTCCGAAGGAGAAGTCTCCAACGCCCGCTTTCTGCGTGTCGTAGCCAAATCCACCAAGCGGAAGGTTCAACTGACTGGCGGTTCCCTCGATCGAACCGTCGAGCTCGAAGCGACCCTCCGCGCACGCGCTCGACCCGCCCGAGTCGGAATCCTTGGAGCCACACGCCGCCGTTCCCGGCGTGACGAGCGCGACAATCAGCAGCATTCGTTTCATGTCGAAGCCTACGCTCGCGTCACCCATCGGCCCCCTGAAAGACCCTGAAAGATTGCGAGAACCGGTCGGCTAGACGCGCCGAGTCGTCCGGCGACCGCGCGCGCCCAGGCCGAGCGCCAACGCCAGCATGAACCAGGCGCTCGGGCGAGACTCGGGCTTCGAGCCGGCCACGCTCGCTGCTCCGCAGCCAGGCCCGTCGTCCGAGCTCGCGGCTCCAGCTGCTGGTGGAGGCTCGTTCGTGGGCACTGAGCCCGCTGCACCGCTCTGGCCCCCGGTATTCTCTCCACCCACGCCCGTCGCGCCGCCGCCGGCCGCTCCGCCTCCGCCCGCTGCTCCGCCCGTCGCGCCGCCCACGGCGCCACCACCAGCCGCCCCGCCGCTGCCTCCCGCGGCGCCCGAACCCGCGGCTCCGCCGCTTCCGCCCGTTCCGCCACTACCGCCAGCGCCCGGCCCCACGGGTGGGTTCAAGGGGGACGTCGCCGCGTACATCAGCGTGCCGTCGTGGATCCGGTCGACCACGCCGACCTCGATGCTCGGATCCAATGCGAAGCAGCCGTTGCTCCGACCCTGCTTGCTGGTCTTGGCGTCGTCGACGTACGAAGCCTCGTGCACGACGACCAAGCGGTCGCGCACGTTGGTGTTCGCCATGCCGTTCGGACTGCCGTCGGGCGAGAGCCCGTCGATGCGCATCGAGTGCGGGTGAGTGCCGTCGTAGATCTCGCCCGTCAGATAGAACCCGAGCGAGCTCATGTGCGACCCGGACTTGTTGCTGAAATAGTCGGCGTTGCCGTCGTTGTCCGGATCCGTTCCGTCGCCGTGCGCCACCTTGTGCGGCTCGACGACGCCGGTGGCGACGTTCACCAAGAAGAAGCGGTCCTTCCCCGAGAAGGGCGCGAAGTCGACGACGACGAAGTACTTCTGCTTCGGGATGTGCGCCTTGTTGAGGTCGAAGAACTCGATGGCGTCTTCGAGTAGACCGCGAGGCACCACGCCCGTTGGGTCGAGGGAGGGGTACTTCGCGACGATGGCGGCTCGCTCCGGCTTTCCCGAGGGCGGCAGATCGAACACCGTGATGTCGAGCGACGACGGCGCAGCTCGCACGTCCTCCCCTTCGGGCTCGGTCTCCTGCTCGCTCGGGTCGAACGACCCGCAGCCTGCGGAGAGGGCGAGGAGCACGGAAGCCTGAACGACTCGGAGCGGGAAGCGGAGGCCGACCACGCTGCCCATATTGCACGATCCGAGCCAGGTGGCGCCGGGCTCGCGGGGCCGGCAAGAAGGCCATCGGTGCGCAGGGCCGCCGTCCGTCGTCCGGACGGCTCCGGATCCGGTCCGGAGCGTTCGCGGTAGGTTCACCGGGTTGGACGCCCCTCTGTTCGTCGCCCGCGGGCTCCTCGCGCTGGCGGCTCTCGTGCTCGTGCCCCTCGCGGTGTCGTTCGCTCGGCGCCCGCACCGGAACGGCGAAAGCGAAGCCGGCCTGGACCCACGCGCGCTGCTACTCGCCGCGTTGGCACTGGGCGTCGCGCTCACGGTGAGGAACCGCGCGCTCGCAGTTCTGCTCTCGACGCCGTGGCTCGTCACCAGCGCGTGGTTGGCGATCTGGGGACTACGCCGGCTCGTGACGCGCGCTCGACCGCGGCTCGAGGAACTCGCCATCGACGTTGGCCTCGTCTACCTCCCGGTCGGCGCGGCATGGGCCGTCGCCTACCAGGCCGACCTCGTCGTGCTGGGGTTCTCCGGAACGCAGGCGCTGCTCACTGCGCTCCACTTCCACGTCGCCGGTTTGGGAGCGTGCACGCTGGCGGGGCTCGTGGGGAGGTCCCTTCCAGAGCGGGGCGTGCGCCGTGCCGCGTGGCGGATCGCCACCGTCGTGATCGTGACGGGCATGCTCGCGCTCGCCATCGGCATCAGCTACTTCCGCCCACTCGAGCGCGTCATGGCGGTCGTGCTCGCGCTCGCCATGGCGGTGCTCGGCGTCCTTCTCGTGAGCTCGCGTTCGCCGCTGCTCGTAGTCGCCGGGTTCGCAGGGATCTGGGGGATGTATCGGGCGGCATCCTTCGCGCTGATCGGGTTCGGAGGACTCGACGCGAGCTGGCTCCGGCGGATGCTGCTCGAGCACGGCGTCGTCAACGCCGTCGGGTTCGTCGGCTGCGGCCTCCTGGGTTTCCGCCTCCGGGGCTCGAGCTCGCGCGCCACGCCCGCCGGCATCCCATTCAGCGCCATTCGCGCGCGCGGGCGCGTGGGCGCGCGCTTCTTCGAAGATGCAGCGCTGATGGACGCGAGTCGGCAGAAGACCGGACTCACCGATGCGTTCGCCGAGCTCTCTCGCGCGGAGTTCGACGCATCGGCGTGCGCACCCGAAGTGCGCGCTTTCTACGAGCACACGGCCGAGCACTGGCTCGTCGTGCGCGCCGAATGGTCGCCGCTCTTCCGCGCCGCCGGCGTGCTCTGGCACGCGCTGGCGCGACGCTTCGGCCAGCTCGCGTTGCCGATCGCGGACCGGAGCGAGGTCGAAGACGTGACCAGCCGCATCGTCGCGTTGCACGACGAAAAGGACGGGCGGCACGACGTGCGCGCGTGGATCCGCACGCGACGCGCGGCTGATGGCGGAGAAGGCGAGGTCATCTACGTCGCGGCCTACTCGTCCCACGCACGAGACGGCGTGCGCTACATGAACATCGCCTTCCCGCTCCCGTATTCGAACATGACCAGTGTGCTCCACCTCGACCCCATCGAGGGAGGAGGCGTGCGCCTGTCGACGCGAGGCCGCGCCTCGGGGCCGGACGGAGACGAAGGGGTCTGGCTCTCCACGGCGCTCGGTGCCGCGCGACTCCCGCTCGACGAGACCATCGAAGTCTGGCCCGCCAGGAGCGACGACGGATGGTGCGAACGCCTCTCCTGCCCGAACCCGGTCGACCCGACGACCGTGAGCGTCCTGGCCCGCCATGACATGTGGCTTTGCGGCGTGCGCTACGTGCGGCTGACCTATTTCATCGGCGCGAAGCCCTAGCTCGAGCCGAGCACCTTCGCGAGCTCCGGCTTCACCACCTTGCCCACCGGGTTTCGCGGGAAATCGTCCAGCAAGACCACGCGCTTCGGCACTTTGTAGGAAGCGATGCGCTGCTTGGCCCAGTCCCGGAGCGCTTCGCCGGCGAGGGACTCCGCCGCACCTGGCCGCGCAATCACGGCGGCGACCGCCACTTCGCCCCAGGTCTCGTCGGGCAGACCGACCACCGCCACGTCAGCGACGCTCGGGTGCTCGCGCAGCACCTCTTCGATCTCGAGGGCCGAGAGCTTGTAGCCGCCGCTCTTCAGGATGTCGACCGAGGTGCGACCCATGATCTTCACGTACGCGCCGTCGAGGAACATGGCCGTGTCGCCGCTCTTGAACCAACCGTCGGAGAACGCTTCGCGGGTGGCCTCGGGGTTCTCGTCGTAACCCAAGAACACGCTGGGCCCGCGGATCCAGATCTCGCCCGCTTCGCCCGGCGCGACGTCGCCGCCGTCTTCTCGTACGATACGGATCTGCATGCCCGGCAGCGCGGGCCCACAGCTGCCTGGGACGCGCTGGCCCTCCACAGGGTTCGTGCTGCCCACGCCGATCTCCGTCATGCCGAAGCGCTCGAGAGGGTAGCGCCCGGTGAGCTTCTGCCAGCGCTCGCCCACGCTGGTCGGAAGCGCCGCCGAGCCGCTGGTCACGAGGCGCAGGCGCGCGGCGTGCTCCGCCCATCGGGCTCGGGTCGCGCCGTCGGCGGCGTCGAACGTATCGAGGAGCTTCTTGTGCATCGTGGGCACGCCCATGAGCACGCTGGCGCGCGCCATTTCCTCCCACATGCGCGGTCCGTCGAACTTTTCGAGCATGCGCGTCGTGCTCCCCGCGAGGAGCGCGGTCAAGAGCGCGATGCCGAGTCCGTGCAAGTGATGCAGCGGCAGGCAGTGAAGCAGAACGTCGTCGGCTGACCACTGCCATGCGCTGCCCAACATGCGGGCGATGCTCTCGAGGTTTCCCTGGGAGATCAGCGCACCCTTGGGTTTCCCGGTGGTGCCGCTGGTGTAGAGGATCACCGCGACGTCTTCGGCGCGGGTGTCTGCCAGGAGCCGTGCTCGAGGCCCGACGCGCAGCTCTTCGATGCGTAGCACCGGGAGGGTGCCGGCGTAGACCGCGACCGCAGCGGCGGTTTCTTCGCTCACGACCAGCGCCCGAGCGTGGCTGACTTCGACGAACCACGCCTGCTCGGCCTCGGGGTGCAAGTGACTCAGCGGAACCGCCGTAGCGTCGGCCGCAATGATACCGAGGAACGACTCGACCCAGCGCGAGCCCTGCGTGACGAGCATGGCCACGCGGTGACCGGAGAGGCCACGTCGCACGAGCTCGGACGCCACGCGTTCGACGCGCTCGGACAGCTCGGCGAACGACACTCTCTCACGGTCGTCGCAGATGGCCGGGTGGTCGGCGCGCTCGCGGGCAAGCTCGCTCAGGCGACGAAGAAGGGGGCTCTTCTCCACGGCGGCGCATCCTATACCGCTGCGGGTCGCCGAGCGACAGCGCGGCTCGCCCGACCCAATGCGATCCACTCGTTGGCGCGCTTCACAGCATCCAGCCGACCCGTAGATTCAGGGTCGGCACGGTGGCGCGGCCGATGGTCTCGAGCGTGTCTCGCACCTTCTGGTCGTTCGGCTTGACGTACTTGTCGATGACCTCGGCCGGCACGTCCGCCGGTAGCTTCGTGTCGAACTTGATCTGGCTCGGCGCGAGCGGGACTTGCAGGCCCACGTCGATGCCCAAAGTGAATCCCGAACCGAAGATGTGTTGGAGGCCGATCTGCGGGGTCAGCACCAGCGTGCGCACGGACGCCACGCTCTCCACCGCGAGCGAGTCCGGCAACGAAGGCGCGATGGCCTGATAGGCGCGAACGTCGTAGCTGCTCTTGAACGAACCTTTGATGGTCGCGTATCCAACGCCTGCGCCGACGAAGAACATGCCTCCGAACGGAAAGATCCGTCCGTAGGCGTCGTACTCTTGGTAGGAGAGCTCGGCCTCGCCATACATCGAGATCCGGATGGTCGGAATGAGGCCGACGTTCACACCCGCGCCGAAGTAACGAGTGAGCTTGATGGCCCCGCCGAAGCTGAAAACGCTCGGCAAGCCAACGCCCACCAGGGCACCGAGCCGGAAAGGACCGAACAAGCCGTTCGGCGAATCATCGTCCTCGGGCTCGGGCTTCTCGCGCGCTTCGGGCTCCGACGGCGACTCGTCTTCGTTCTCGCCGTTCGCCGTCGGCGCGACGTTCGAGCGCTGAGTCGTGCGCGGCTTCGGTGGAGGTGACTTGGGCGCGGGCGCGGTGTACGACGGTGCGGGCGCGGGCGGCTTCCCCGAGGGAGCCGGGTAGGTCGCCTTGGGCGGCTTCTTGGGCGCGGGCGCAGGCTTGGGCGGCGGTGGGGGAGGCTCCTCCGGCGTCGTCGGTTCCTCCGGCGCCGCGGGCGGTGTCGTCGGTTCTTCTGGCGCCGCGGGCGGTTCGGGAGGCGGCTCGGGCGGCGGAGCCGGCGGCTCGGGTGGTGGGTCCGTCGGAGGAGGCTTGGGATCATCCTGAGCCGCCGCGGGTGCTGCCACGAACGCGAGAGACAACACCGCGACGAATGCCCGGCCGCGGGTCGAACGCCAGAACGGATCACATATCGATGGAGCTCGGGTCACGAAGCACGAGATCATACTCTGCAACGACGGTCAGCGCTCGACCTTTTCCACCCACTCGAAGCCCAAAGCCCCCGCGCGCGTCGTCACATTCACGGGCACGTCGATCGACGGGTAGCCCTTGCAGCTCGAGACTCGCATCCGGAAGCGAGTGCCATCCGGAAAGTGCAGCTTGAAGTAGCCCATGGGACCTTCGTCGTCCTCCGAGCAGGCGTCCGAGACCGCGGAGCGAACGACGGGAGGTGAGCGATCGGCGAGCCCGTTGGCGAACCAAACCATGCAGGGTCCGAGCGGGATGCACCACTCGAGGAGCACGATGCTGACGACGGCGAGGTTTCGCAGCGAGGTCGATCGGCCGCGCAGCTTGAAGAACGCGACGAGCTCGAGCGGCAAGAAGAGCGCGACCCCGACGCCGACCCCGACCAACACGGGCAGCGCGCTGCCGAGCGTCGGGTAGGCGTCACGACCCAAGAGCGGGAGCGTCAGCGCCGCACCGCTGACGACGACACCGAAGAACGCGACGCCGAACCAAGGGAACGAGCGACCGGCGCGCGCTTCGTGAGGGAACGTCGGCTGCGCCTCGGCCACCCGCTCGAGGCAAGAGAGCATGCGACGCAGCGTGACCGCGTCGAAACTGCCCGAGCGATCGGCGCGGATCCCGTCGGCGCCGAAGCTCACCTTCACGCCGGAATCGACGAGCTCGACGATGGCGGCGCGCGCGTCGGGGCTCCCCAGGGCTGCTCGGACGCTCTCGACGGGCGCATCCGAGGCGACGTAGACGCGTTGATCGAAGGCAGGGTCTCCGGTCTGCAGCTCGACGTCGAGCCCCGTGCTCTTGGCGGCGCGTTCGTAGTCCCCTTCCGGCCGGAAGCTGATCTCCGGCAGCGCTTGCGTGGCGACGCGGAAGACCACGAATGGGAACGCCCCTGCCTCTTGGCCGACCGAGACGCCGTACACATGGCGGCCGCGCTGCAGCTCCACGCTGTCACCCGTCGGCGAGAGCCCCAGCTCTCGAGCGAACGCCACGAGCTCTGGGTGCCGAACCGTCATCGCAACTCGGAGGCTAGCGTCGAACGCCGCGGGCGCAGCATCCCGCCGCGTCCGACGCCCGCCCGTGCTCTGCGTTTTTTGCGCGCTCGCCGTCCCTCAATTTCTGTCGGCGCCGAGCCCGATCGGCCGACGCCACTGTGCGCGGTGGAGACAGCAGCCGGTGCGGCCCCACACCCCTCGACCACGCATGCCCTCACGCCTACGATTCGCCACGGTGTCGGCGTCTCGGCGTTCTCGGCGAAGGTTGGCGCTCGCGTTCGGGCTCCTCACCGTCGTCGGGGCGAACCTGGCGCGCGCAGCTCCGAGTCCGAGCCCATCCGAGGAGCCAGCGCCGCCCGCGTCGAGGCCGGAGAAGCCGCTCCCGCCCGGAGCCAAGCGCGAGCTCCCCGACTACTCGGGCCGTGGCGCCGAACCCACGACGGTCGGCGACGTCCTGCTCTGGATCCCGCGGGTGGTGTTCTCCCCGCTCTACTTCGTGAGCGAGTTCTTGGTGCGCCGACCGCTCGGCTGGGTGGTCGCGAGCGCCGAGGAGCAGGAGATCCCTCAGAAGGTGGTGGATCTGCTCACCTTCGGACCCGAAAACAACGTTGGCATCATCCCCACCGGCATCATCGATTTCGGCTTTCGTCCGAGCGTCGGCGTCTACTTCTTCTACAACGACTTCTTGGCTCGGACCAACAAGCTCCGCGCCCGCGTGGCCTTCGGGGGCGCCGACTGGCTGCTCCTGAACCTCGCCGATCGCGTGGAGCCCACGCCGCGCGAACGCATCGGTGTGCGCGCCGAGTTCAGCTATCGCCCCGACCATCTGTTCCATGGTTTCGGTCCAGAGTCGGGTTCCAGACGCGCGCGCTACAAGTCCACGCTCGCCGAAGCTGGCTTCGCCTACGGCGCCGACCTCTGGCGCTCGAGTCGATTCGAGTCCTTCTCGGCCGTCCGCCACTCGAGTTTCGACCTCGACACCGGGGCCTTCGACGACCCTACCGTCGGCGAGGAGATCCGACGAGGCCGTTATCCGACTCCGCCGGGTGCCGAAGGCTTCAGCGTCGTGCGCTCTGGCTTCGTCGCCACACTCGACACGCGACGTCCCCGCGACCTGGCGGACGCGCCCAGCGGGAGTGACTTCGTGTCGCCGCCCGGCACCGGGCTCAGGCTCCAATTCCGAGGCGAGCACGCCGCGTCTCTGAGCGATGCTCCGCGGGTCTCGCCGCAGGAACCACGACGCTACGAGTGGCTGAAATACGGCGGCTCGCTGGGCGGCTACCTCGATCTCAGTGGGGAACAGCGCGTGCTCGGTCTGACCGTGGCCGCAGAGCTCACGGACCCGACGGAGCCGCGCGGAGCGATCCCGTTCACCGAACAAGCGACGTTGGGCGGCAACCGCTACATGCGCGGCTTCCTCGAGGGACGCTTGGTGGACCGCGCCGCCGCCCTGGCGACCCTGGAATACGAGTGGCCGGTTTGGGTCTGGCTCGACGGAACGCTGCACTACGCCGTCGGCAACGTCTACGCTGCTCGCTTCGCGAACTTCGAGAGCGAGCTTCTGCGACAATCGTTCGGGTTGGGTCTACGCTCGAGCGGCAATCGCGATCATGCGTTCGAACTGCTCGTCGCGTTTGGCACGGAGACCTTCGCCGACGGCGCGGAAGTCGAGAACGTCCGCCTCTTGCTGGGAGCGACCAGTGGCTTCTGAGCTCCGCGCCTCGCTCGCCGCGTGGCTCGTCGTGGTGCTCGGCGTGAGCGGGTGTGCTGGCAGCTTGCGGAAGTACCCGCTCCGTGAACCGCTCTGGAACGACCCGGATCGGCAGGCCATCGATCGAGCTCCGAAGAAGTACTACTCGCCCTTCGCGTGGGACGCCGCCAACCACACGTTGTTCCGCCCCGTGTCTCGCTTCTTTGCGGTCGACCCTGCGGGCGAAGCGGTGAACGTGAACGCCCTAGACGAAGTCCCTGACTCGAGCTGGTTCACCAATCGAGTCGGCCGCTTCCCGCTGCCGGTCGACGCCGCTGCGATCGGTGCCTGCAGCAAACGCGCGCCGAGCCAGCGCGACCCGTGGGTGATCATCCGAGCGAAACCCAACGGGTTCAATCCCGGGTTCTTCGTCGAGATCGAGGGGCAGAAGTACTTGATGAAGTTCGACGGGACCGAGGAGGGCACGCGCCCGACCGCCGCGGACGTGATCGGGACGCGGATCTTCCACGCGGCGGGCTACTTCGTGCCCTGCAACCGCATCGTGTTCTTCGAGCGCAAGCTCTTGACCATCGGCAACGGAGCGCGAGGCGAGAACTCTCGAGGAGAAAAAGCGCCGCTCACCGAGAGCGACGTCGAGCGCGTGCTCGCAAAGGCGCTGCGCCTCACCGACGGTCGCTACCGCGCGAGCGTCAGCCAATTCATCGAGGGGACTCCGCTCGGCCCCTGGACCTACGAAGGAACGCGCGCGGACGATCCGAACGACGTGATTCCCCACGAAGACCGCCGAGAGCTGCGCGGCATGTACGCGCTGGCGGCGTGGCTCGGCTACTACGACTCGCGCGAACAGAACACGATGGCGTCGTTCGTCCAGGCCAGCGGCGGTGGCTACGTGCGGCACTACATGCTGGACGTGGGCAACGTGTTCGGAAGCGTGTGGGACCCTCCGCTGCTGGGCCGGCGCATCACCCACGCCTACTACCTCGACTTTCCGTACCTGTTCGAAGACTTCGTGACGCTCGGCGCGCGCCAGCGTCCCTGGGATCGGTTGCGCTTCGGACCCACGGGCAAGCAGTTCGGCTACTACGACGTCACCGAGTTCGATCCCGACGCGTTCCGCCCCGGATATCCCAATCCAGCTTTCGTCCGGCGCAGCGAGCGCGACTCCGCGTGGATGGCTCGCATCGTGTCGCGGATCAGCGAAAGGCACATCCGTAGCATCGTCGCCGAGGCCCAGCTCGCGCCGGCTCACGAAAAGCGCCTGCTCGAGGTCGTGTTCGGTCGACGGAAGAAGCTGCTCTCTCGATTCCTTTCGCGGCTCTCACCCCTCGGCGCCCCGCGCGTCGACGGCGATGGGCTCTGCCTGGAGGACCTGGGCATCTTGGCGGGCGTCGTCCCGGCAAACGAGCGGACCTACTCCTACCGAGCGTTCACCGGGGACCGGCTCACGCCTGCTTCCGTCACGAACGTCGGCCTGACGCGGGGTCACTTCGCCTGTGTCACGCTGCCTGCGGTTCCAGGCGCGTCGCGCACGGAGCCGGGCTACGTCGTCGTGGATCTCGGCGCGGCTCGCGCGACGGGCGAGGCGGCGTTCCCGGCGAGGATCCACCTCTATCACCTGGGCGACGGCGGCTACCGTGTGGTCGGCCTGGAGCGCCCGTACGACTGGGCGCCGCCGGAGGGTTGAGCGGTGGCCGACGAGGACACTCCCCGACGGAGCGCGCTGGAACGAGCACTGGGCGTCGTGACGCGCGTGGAGCCGGGAGAGGGCGTCACGGCGCTCTTGCTCACGCTCCAAGTGTTCCTCCTGATGCTGGCGTATTCGGCGATCAAGCCCGTGCGCGAGGGGCTCATCCTCGCGATGCACTCCGGAGCCCAATACAAGTCCTACATGGGCGCGGTGATCGCCGTGACCCTGCTCGTGGCGGTGCCGGCGTATTCCCGCTTCGCCGACCGCGCGCCGCGCAACCGCTTGGTCGTCGGCGTGACGCTGTTCTTCGCGTTGCACTTGGTCTTGTTCTGGTTGGGCAGCGCGTGGCCCGCGCTGCGCGCGCGCATGGGACTGGTCTTCTACCTCTGGATCGGGATCTTCAACATGATGGTGGTGGCTCAGTTCTGGGCCTTCGCCAACGACCTGTACGAGGAGGCGCAAGGTAAGCGCCTGTTCCCACTCTTGGGGGTCGGCCAGACCGTCGGCGCCGTGGCGGGGTCGGCTACGGCGGTGCTCGTCCTGCGCCAGGTGGGCGTCTACAGCATGCTGCTCATCAGCGCGTGCGTGCTCGCGCTGAGCGCGGCTTTGACGCAGGTGATCCACACGCGCGAAGTTCGACCGATGCGCAGCCGCGCAGCGACCGCGCCCGCTTCGCGAGACCGCTCCGGGGCGTTCGACCTGGTGAAGAGAAACGAATACCTGCGCTATCTCGCCGCGTTCTCGGTGATCTTCACCTTCGTCAACTCGAACGGCGAGTTCTTGCTGAGCACGCTGGTCGAGCGAGCTTCCGGGGAAGCGGTGGCGCGTGGTGCCATCACCGCGGACGGTGTGAAGGAGTGGGTCGGTGAGACCTACGGTCGCTTCTACCTTTTCACCAACGTGGCCACGGTCGCGCTCCAGACCTTCGTCGTCTCACGACTCGTGCGCTACGGTGGGCTCCGCGTCGCGTTCTTCGTCTTGCCCGCCATTGCGTCGTTCGACGCGCTGGGAGCGGCCGCGTACCCGGTCCTCGTGGTGCTGTTCTGGGGCAAGGTCGTCGAAAACGGGACCGACTACTCGCTGAACAACACCTTGCGCAACATGTTGTGGCTCCCGACGAGCACGGAGGAGAAGTACAAGGCCAAGCAGGCGATCGACACGTTCTTCGTCCGGATGGGCGACGTGAGCTCGGCGTTGCTCGTCTACTTCATGCATCAGCTCTTGGGCCTCGGCGTCCGCGCCATCGCGGTGAGCAACACCGTGCTTTGCCTGATCTGGTTGGTCCTGGCCAAACGCATCGTGCAGCGGAACCAGGGCTCCATGAGGAGCGCCGCTGCCGAATCTTCGCCCACGCTCTAGCCATGGAACCGCGATGACCCCTGACGAGAGCGTGAAGAGCACGGAGCCATCGGCCTTCCGCAGCGCTCCGAAAGGGCGGGCGCTCGCGGTCCTGGGCGGCGGCGCAGTGCTCGCGGTCGCCGTGTTCGGCGTTCAGCGCGAACGCGAGCGCACCGCATGGCAGCACGAGCTCGAGAAAAAGGCGGGGGACGTCGTCGCGGCGTTGGTCAACGGACTCGACATGCCGCTCGAAGCGCTGCACTCCGTGCCGGCGCTCTTCAATGCCTCGGACGACGTGTCGCGCCGGGAGTTCTCCCAGTTCGTCGAGCCACTGCTCGCACGGCACGCGGCCATCTATGCGCTCGAGTGGCTGCCCGAAGTCCCGGCGGGCGAGCGCGACAAATGGGAACGGCGCGGGAGAGAGGAGGGAGTGGCGGACTTCAGGTTCACCGAGGTCGGACCCGGGCTCGAGCTCGTACCGGCGAAGCCTCGACCGCGGCACGTCCCCATCTTCTACATGGTGCCTTCGGAGCCCAAGGCCTTGGGCTTCGACATTGCCTCCGATTCTCGCCGCCTGGAGCCCTTCGAGCTCGCCAAACGAACGCGCCGGGCCGTGGCGTCGGGGCGAATTCGGTTGGTCGAAGACGCGCCCGGCGTCCACTCCATCGCCGTGTTCGAGCCGGTGGAGCGGGCCGGCAAGCTCGAGCGCGAGTTCGTGGGCTGCGCGGTGGAAGTGTTCCGCATCAAACCCGTGGTCGAGCGCGCGCTACGCGGACACGACTTCAGCGACCTCGGGCTCGACCTGTACGACCAGGACTCGGTTCCCCAGTCCGATCGGCTGCTCTACGAGCGACCTGCGCCCGCCGGCGGAGCCATGGCGAGCGTATCCCGATGGTTTCCCTTCGCCGATCGGACGTGGACGGTTCGGGTCGGAGCCGTCGAGCCCAGTAGGGCAGGCGCGCTGCCGGTGGCCCTGGGCGTATTCGCCGCGGGCCTCTTGCTCGCGCTCATGGTGCAGGCTCTCGCGACGGTGCGGGTCCTGCGGAGGCGCGTGCGCGACGCCGAGCGCTTGGGGCAATACACCTTGGTCGCCAAGCTCGGCGAAGGCGGAATGGGCGTGGTGTACGAGGCCTCTCACGCCATGTTGAGGCGCCCGACTGCGTTGAAGCTCCTGCGCGCCACTCGCAGCGACCCACGACTCAACGCGCGCTTCGAGCGCGAAGTGCAGCTCACGAGTCAGCTCGCCCATCCCAACACGATCGCGGTCTACGACTACGGCCGTACGCCGGCGGGGGTGCTCTACTACGCCATGGAGTTCATCGAAGGCATCGACTTCGAGGAGCTCGTGCGGAGCGAAGGGCCACTCCCCGCGGGGCGGGTGGTCCACCTGCTCCGGCAGGTGTTGGCCTCGTTGGCCGAAGCGCACCGGCTCGGTCTCGTGCACCGCGACGTGAAGCCAGCGAACCTCATGGCGTGCCAGCGAGGTGGGCTCTCCGACTTCGTGAAAGTGTTGGATTTCGGCCTAGCCAAACAGCTCCACGACGCCCCACCGCTCGACGCCTCGCTCGCCGAGACCATCGTGGGAACGCCGCATTACCTGGCGCCCGAAGCGATCTCGGGACAGGCCGAGATCGGACCCAAGGCCGACCTCTACGGCGTGGGAGCGGTCGCCTACTATCTGCTCACCGGACACACGGTGTTCGAGGGGGAAACGCTGGTAGCGATCTGCCTGCATCATCTCTCCGATGCGCCGGCACGCCCGAGCTCGCGCGTCGACCGACCCATCCCGGAAGGCCTCGAACGGCTCGTGCTCTCGTGCTTGGAAAAAGAGCCGGACGCTCGACCGGAATCCGCCGAGGTGCTGGCCGCCGAGCTCGACGCCCTCAGCGACGTGCCTGTTTGGACGCCCGCACACGCAGCGGCGTGGTGGGACGAGCGGGGCCGAGCACTGATCGCTCTCGCGCGTGAGCGTCGTGAACGGCGCTCCGCGGCACCGGGTGGGAACACCACGGTGCTGGTCGACCTGGGCCGGCGCGAGACTCTGCCGACCACGGACCCCAACGGCCCGCGCCAGAGCCCCGAGGCGCTCGACGCCGATTGACGCTTCGGTCGTCAGCCACCGTGGCTGCGCAAGAGCTCGTCCCGCAGTTCGCGGGCGTCACGCTTGCTTCGAACTCGGGGCGAGAGGCGACCGATGGCTCGGAGTCCGGCGTCGCGCACCTCGTCGGGCAGCACGTTCTCGAGGTACTCGAGCGCCGTGCCGCGCAGGTTCTCGTTCTCGGACAAGAGCGCGCGGTAGGCGAGCACGAGGGGTTCGCGTTCGAGGACCAACGACAGCACCAACACGGCGTGCTCGATGCTCCGCGCGACCGCCGGAGCGCTGTCCGCCTGCGCTCCGGCCACGTTCAGGAATTCGTCCCGCACGGCCGCCAGCAGCCGGGCGCGGGGCAGCACCAAGTGCGGGGCATCGTCCGTGAGTCGCTGCAGTGCCCAGGCCGACTGGTGACGCACGTCTTGCTCCCGATCGAACAGGCCGTCGACCAGCCCCTGCACCGCGCGCTCGTTGGGCAGCGCCTCGAGCACACGGGGCACGCGGCGCCGAACCACGATGTCTCGATTGGAGTCCAAAAGCGCATCGACGAGCTGACCGGTGATGCTCGGACCCAAGCTCTTGAGCGCCCGCAACGCGTCCCGCGAAAGCTCGTCGCGGCCCAGCAGCGCAATTACCGCAGGCACCAGCTCCGCCGGCACCGAACGCTCGGAGAGTCGATGATGTGCCACCGCCAGGTCCCCGCTGGTCAGATCGTCGAGCGCAGCGCCGAGACCTTCCTCGGCTCGCTCGGCTCGCACCAAAGCGGCGAGTCGGAGCGCGAGCGGCGCGCCGTGGAACTCGCCTTGCTCGCACGGCAGCACGGGTTCTTGGGAGTCGTCGAAGCTGGAGGCCTCGACCTCGGGTGGGAATACGCTATCCAGCTCCGGAGCGCGTCGCTGCCGTTCGATCGTCTCGAGCAGCCGCTTGCGATCGATGCCGCGGGTCTCCGCCAGCGTGCGACGCGTCGCAGGGTCGAACGCCTCGGCGAAAGAAAGGTCCAACTCGCCACGTTGCAAGCTGACGGCCAGCGCACTGACGTAGCCACGGTGCAGGCGTAGCGCGGTCCAGAGCCCCGCGAGGCCGGCGAGCATCGCCATGGCAATGAGCCACGCCAACGGATTTCGACTGAGGGCCAACGTCAGCAGTACGATTCCGGTTCCGAGGCCAGTGCCCAAACGATCCAGGCCAACGTCGATCAGGACCTTGGCCGGGCGTTTTTGGGCATGGGGTACGGGCGTGTAGAGGAGCTCGTAGCCCGCGCGGTAAAGCGAGCTGCTCATCAGCGCGTCGACTGCCCGCGCCGCCAGCGCAGTCCAGGCCGCCGGCGCCACGAGCGCGAGACCGCCGGCGCCCAGGACGGCGATGGGAAGAATCGCCACCGTTCCCGCCAGACCGAAACGTTCGAGGGCGGCGCGGGTGAAGAGCGCTTGAACCAGGAAGGATGCCACCCCGACCCCCATGTGAAACAGGGCGAAGAACGTCACGAGCGCGCTCCGCTCGGGAATCGTCGCAACGATTCGAGCGCTCATGACGTAGTCGAGCAGCGCAGACGTGATGGCGACCAGCATGACCATCGTCGCGAGCTGACGAAGATAGGGACTGACCTCGAGCCGCGGGCGGCCGGCCTGCGCGGGCGCGACTCGCCGCTCCGCACGGGGCTGCACGCGCGCCGCCGCCGGCAGGGCGAGGAGATTCAAGAGCGCGAGCAGACCGAGCAACGCAGTCGTTCCGCCGAAGCGACCCGCGCCGAACGCCGTGAGCCCGCCGAGCGCGCCGCCGACGGTGGCGCCCATGGTGATCCGCCCGATGTTTCGCTTGGCCGTGTGGGGATCGAAACTCTCGTTGACCAGGGACCAGACGGTCGCCAAGAGACTGGAACCGAAGACGGCGACCTGCAGATAGAGCGCGACGGCCGCGATTTGCGGCGAACGCTCGATGAGCAGCCAGTCCAACCCGTAGAGCGCGGCGTTGACCGGGAGTCCGACCTCGAGCACTCGCCTCGGCGACCACTTCGCCATGGCGCGGGACGAGCCGAGGGCTGCAGCGAGAGACGCGACCGCCGCTGCCGCCACCATGTGCGGCAGGTGGTGCACTTCGAAACTCGAGAGGAAAAGCGCATCGCGCACCGCTTTGGCGCAGACCAGCTGAGCGACGATGGCGGCCGCCGCGGCCGCCGATCCGGTCACCGCTGGCCTGGTTCGAATGCGCACTCTCGGACCGGCTCCGGTCTACTTCGTGCCCGTGAAGCTCATGGTCCAGCTCCGGAACCCGGTGTTGCCGGTGGACGGCTGGATGTCTGCGATATTCAGCGTGAGCGTCAGGAGTTTGCCCGCGAACGCGGCGCTCCCGCTCACCGTGGCTTCCAAAGTCTTGCCATCGACGGTGAGCATGCAACTCTTGGCATCGGACTTCGACGCGACGGGCCGGGAAGGCTCGGTCACGGCACCGCGAAGCTCGAGCGGGCACGCGGCGAGCGGAGTGCCCGACGGGAACGTGATGGTGGAAGCCCTCACGTCGACCACGATGCTGGAAAACGATGCGCTCGCTTCCCCCCCCAAGGTCGCATTCCCGGTGAACTTCCCCTCGTCCGAACCGCCCGATTTGCACGCCAGAAGAGCGGCGAAGAGCGGCAACACCCAGAGCCCCGTTCGCATGACGGCACAAGATACACGAAGATCCGCCTGCACGATGATCCGACCACGAAGATCCGACCGGCCGAAGATCGACCGAGGGTGGAGGGCGACTCGGAGCCATCAGAAGCTCGTCGGTGAGCGACGCGCCCGCCCCGGGGCTGGTCTCCGCGGCATGATACGGTGCGTTCCATGCGCCGGCAGCTCTCTTGGACTCGGCACCCTGGAGTCGTGTCGTGCTTGGAGCAGGTGCGCTTCGCAGCTCTCTCGTTCGCGCTGCTGGCGGCGCTCGGTTCCGGCGCCGCGCTAGCGGATGCGGAGCCCCCTCCGCGCCCCGGCTTCCGTTCCTTCGAGGCAAGCTTGGAGATGGATCAGACCAAGCTGCCACCCGATCGCGTGCTCGGCTGGGCTCGGCCCGCCAAGTGGACCCGCAAGCTGGACGAGAACATGGCTTTGACACCGCTTCGCTCCCTTGTCCGCGGACAGCGATTGATCTTCGTCTGCGCCGTCCCTGTCGCGGAGACGACGCTGGGCGTCACCGCGAAAGCATGCCGCGAGCGAGGCGCAGAGCCCGTGAGCATCGAGCTTCCGGCGGTCGAGCTCCCGAGCGACGACCCGCGCGTCGCAATGACTCGACGAGCACGCGTCGTGTCCGCAGACCCGCTGCGGGTCGAGCTGGTCGAGGACGTGTTTCTCGGCGCGTCCGGCGAGGTGATCTGCCGATCGGCGCCGGCCGAATCCGACATCGACTCCGAAACGGATCCTTGCAAGAAGAAGACGCCCACGGAGCTGTCCAGTCGCTTCGTCCACGAGCACGCCCTCGCGCTGGGAAGCGGTGTACTGGGCGCGGTCGCGCTCTTCGCAGGCGCCTGGGTGGTTCGTCGGCGCCGGCGCGCCACGTGAGCGGTTCAGATCTTGAACCGAACGCCCGCCGGCAAATCCTCGATGGACGCACCAGCGTCTTTCAAACTCTGACGGATCGCATCCGCGCTGGCGAAGTCCCGGGCGTCCTTGGCCGCCTGCCGGCGCGCGATGGCGCGGATGATCGCGTCGGGCTCGAGCGGCGCCGCGAGGGGCTCCTCGGGCGGCGTGCCAGCGGCGAGCATTGCTTCGATCTCCGACTTCGTCACGAGACCGGATCGGACGCGTCGATCGAGCACCGCCAACACGTCATCGGCGTGATGGAGACCAGCGAGGGCTTCGGCGGCGTCCCCGGGTGACAAGGACGCCTCGCGTTGGTTCAAGGCCGTCACGAACTCGAACAGCGCGGCGAGCGCGTTGGGAACGTTGAGGTTGTCATCGAGCGCGGCGTCGAATCCAGCGATGCACTGCGCGACGAGCGCGCGCACCTCCTCGCTGGCGGCGCTTCCTTCCGAGGCGATCTCGCGCAGTCGATCGAATCGCGACTGGAGCCGCTCGACGCTGGCGTTCGCTTGCACCAGCACGTCGAACGTGAAGTTCATCGGCTGCGTGTAGGGCGTCGAGATCAGCGCGTATCGGATCACATTGGGCGCGACCTTCCCGGACGGAAAGCCGAGCGCCGCGAGCCTCTCGGCGAGCTCGGGCCGGCCTTCCTCGCGTGGATCGCGCAGATCACGGACGGTGAAGAACGTACCGTCTCGGCGCGCCATCTTCTTGCCGTCGACCAGGAGATGCCTGCCGTGCACCCAGTAGCGAGCGAACGACTTGCGCGTCTTGCCGGCGTCGACCGCGTCGTCGGGGGCGGGCACCTCGCAGCCAAGGACACCGTAGCTCTGCGCGATCTCGCACTCGTGATGCGGAAAGATGTTGTCCTCGCCGCCGGTGTGAACGTCGATGAGGTCTCCGAGGTGGGCGCGCGACATCGCGGAGCACTCGATGTGCCAGCCGGGAAAACCCGGCTTCACACGCGGGTCCACGCCGTTCGGCAGCGCCGCTCGGAGGCGCTCCCATTCTCCCGCTGGCCAGCCATCGGCCGAGTGTGGGTTCCATTGCATCAGATGCTTGTCGTCGACCTTCCAAAGGGCGAAGTCGCGTGGGTCGCGCTTTTCGTCGCGAACGGCGACGCGCGCCCCGACTTCGAGCTCGTCGATGGCTTTGCCGGAGAGCGTGCCGTACTCCGGGAACTTCTCGACCGAGTAGTAGACCTGCCCTTGCCCATCGACGTAGGCGAACTCTCGCTCGATGAGCTTCTGGATCATGACGAGCATCTCGGCGACGTGGGCCGTGGCACGCGGGTGGCGGCTCGGATCGCTGCCTTCCTCGCCGAGAAAGCTCTTCAGGCGCAGCGCGACGGCGTCATCCACGAACGCGCGCTCGAAGTGGGCGGCGACGGCGTACGGATCCTTGCCGAGCTCACGAGCGGCTTTGGCCAGCTTGTCTTCTCCGCTGGCGTCCGCGAGGTGGTCCTGCGTCATGTGCCCGACATCCGTGACGTTCATCACGTGGACCACGCGATAGCCGTGTTGCTCGAGCACGCGCCGGAGAACGTCGGCGAAGAGGAAGCTCCTGAAATTGCCGATGTGGGCAAACGAGTAGACCGTCGGACCGCAGGAGTAGAGCGTCACGGTTTGGTCGCCTCGGAGCGGCACGAAGCGCTCGACCGCGTTCGACCAGGTGTTCTTCAGTCGGAGAGTCCGCGATGCCATACTGACGCGCCGCAAGCTACCTGCCTGGATTCCGGAACGCCAGCGCGGCCCGAGGCTTCAGGCGTCGCGCCGGCGGTAGCGCGTGCTGGCGCGATCCAGGTTCAGCCGGTACTCGTCGAACCAGCGCACCTCGAGCGGCGTCCGGCGAATCCGCGCAGCTTCTGGCAAGCCGGCCAGGCGCGGATGCTGTGAGAGCTGGAGCGAGCCACGCGCCCCCCTCTGCCGGCGCACGCCCACGGCTTCGACGTCGATCTCGGTGAAGAGGATCTCGTCACCGAGCTGCGAATAGGTTCGAATCGGGAAGCGCATCGGCAGCGACGGACCCGGTCGCTCGACCTCGAAGCCGAACACGAGCTCGCCTCCTTCGGAAACCCGGCAACGCATGTGCGACGGCCCGGCGTCGATACGGATTTCGCCCACGAACTTCGGATAACCCCAGAGCGAGCGACCCGCTTCGTCCGCAGCGCCGGTCGTCACCGGCAAGAGCTGCACCCAGTGACCGACGTCATCGAGCCAGCGCTCGGCCATGAGCGGCAGGAGCGGAATCCGTGGGTGCCGACCCCAACGACACGGAATGGACAGCGATGCCTCGAGGTAGGGGCCGATGCTGGTGTCCACGTACTCGAACGCCGCGGCGACCAGCGGCGTGCTTCCCGGCCACACCTCGATCACGTTCAGGCGCGGATCGGGCAGCAGGCGGGCGAGAGCGCGGGTCGGCGCTGCGAAAGCCGCGACCCACGCGCGGGCCTCTCGGTAGACGATGGGGAGCTCCGTGGACATGACGAAGGGATCCGAGTCCGCGATGCGCGGGACGTCAATGCAGGCACATCGACTTGCGCGTTGTCATTGGACTCCGCCCCTCCCCCTCGGCACGCTTCCACCCATGCTGGCAATCGGCGCCGAACCCCGGCGCTCCCTCATCCGCGACCCAGGTCCGTGGCTCGAGCCTCCGCGCGCGACCGAAGTCCGCGCGCGCGCCCGCGCTTTCGCCGAGCGCGAGGTCGCTCCTCGCGCCCGACACATCGACCGAGCGAACCAAGAGCCGCACGGCGTGGGCTCCGTGGATTGGTCGTTCCTCCGCACGGCGGTGGCGGAGGGATGGCTGACCTGCATGGCCCCGCGCGCTCTCGGCGGCGAAGGTGCGCGCTCGACCGAGGTCGCCGTCGCCATGGAAGAGATCTGCGCGGCGTGCGGCGGGCTCGGGCTGCTCATTGGCGCCAATTCGCTCGGGCTGTCGGCGCTCCTATTCAGCATGGACCTCGGCCTGTGGGCACGCGTGGTGCGCGCGGCCGCCCGTGAGCGGGCGAGCCCCCCGACGCGACCGACGCTCTTCGCTTGGGCCATCACCGAGCCATCGAGCGGCTCCGACGTGGAACACCCCCTGGGGCTCGCGAAGGTCAGCTCGCCGTGCTGGGCCGAGCGCGTCGCGAACGGCTATCGACTCCACGGTCGGAAAGCGTTCACCTCCAACGGGTCGATCGCACGCTACATCGTCGTGCATGCGGCCCTCGACCGGTCCCGCCCCCGCGCGAGCTGGACCGCGTTCCTGGTCGACACGACTCGCGAAGGGTTCGTTGCCGCGCGTGACGAGCAGAAGCTCGGCCAGCGCGCCTCACCCGCCACGGAGACGGTGTTCGACGGCGTCTTCGTACCCGAGCTCGATCGAGTGGGCCCCGAGGGCGCGGGTTTCGAGCTCACGGAGCTGATTCTCGCCGGATCGCGCGGCCCGGTCGGTGCCATCGCCACCGGCATCGCACGCGGCGCGCTGGAAGCGACGCTGCGCGCGGTCTCGCGCTTGCCGCGCGAACACCCGAACTCCTCCGCGGAGCCGTGGGTCAAAGACAGCGTCGCAGAGATGACTCTGCGCCTGCACGCGGCACGCCTCGCCTACCTCGACGCGACGCTCGCATTCGACACCGACGTCGCGCCGGCCGGGTACTTGCAGGCCGCGGTGGCTCGAGGTGCCACCCCTGCGGTCGCGTTGCTCCCCGCGGCAAGCCTCAAGCGTGGTTGCGAGACCGGGTTCACTCGGTTCCTCGCCGGGCTGGCCCAGGCTGGGGCTCTCGAGGCTCAACTCGCTCGAGCCTCCTCGGCGAAGGCGTTCTGCGCAGACACCGCGGTGTGGGTGTGCGATCGCGCCTGCGACTTGGTGCCACCGAGCGACCCCGATCGCGCCACGGTGGACAAGGCGCTACGCGACGCGAAGCTCGCACAGATTTACGAGGGCACGAACCAGATCAACCGGCTCACGGTCGGGGAACACCTCCTCGGATCCGACCGAGGGTGACCTACAGCCCCTAGAGATCGCTCGGGAAATCACCTCCTCGACCGAGGGTCGAGGTTGACCGGCGGCCGCCGCCAATCGCCAGGCTTCGCCAGCGGCGTAATCACCTCCTGGAACACCTCCTCGGATCCGACCACCTCCTCGGATCCGACCGAGGGTGACCTACAGCCCCTAGAGATCGCTCGGGAAATCACCTCCTCGACCGAGGGTCGAGGTTGACCGGCGGCCGCCGCCAATCGCCAGGCTTCGCCAGCGGCGTCGTGCGAAAACGCCTGGTTTCTGTGCAAGCATAGCCGCGACCGAGACCTGACCGAGGGTGACCTACAGCCCCTAGAGATCGCTCGGGAAATCACCTCCTCGACCGAGGGTCGAGGGTGACCGGCGGCCGCCGCCAATCGCCAGGCTTCGCCAGCGGCACGATGCTCGCTTGGCGGTGCGTCGGACCCGTACACCGAGCTAGGCGGGGCGCCGCGCGCGCTTGCGGCCGGCGAGCGCGAGACCTGCGACGCCGACCACAAGAGCCCAGCTGCCGGAATCGGCGGGGCTTCCGGCGACGCGGGCCGCGCAAGCACCCTTCGAGCTCGAATCGTCGCCGCCGGCGTAGCCCGGGATGTTCGGCGTCTGGCCGGGCTCCGTCGCGTCCGGGCCGGGTGCCTCTGCGATCACGTCATCGTCCACCAGGAAGAGCGCGTTGGAGGCGGAACGCACCAGCATCGGCCGCGCGCGCAGCGCAGGCCCTTGGGGCATGGCAGCGACTTCGGCGGCCGGCCGCGCGACGACGCTCGCGGGGTCGAAGCGCCAGGCGAGCATGCCGTTGAGCTCGGGGACCAAGCGCCGCACGCCGCCATCAACGAGCCAAACGTCGCTCGAACCGTCGTCCGAGCGGATCAGCTCGGGAGTGCCCGCGAGGGCGGGCCCTTCTTCCAGGTAGTCGACCACGGCCGCCGGCGCCGAGGCCAAGTCCCAGAACTCGGACAGATGCCAAGCGTTCATCGTGTTGGGTGAAACCGCTCGCTTCTTGCCGACGACCTCGGGCGGATCACAACCGAGTGTGAGCGGGCTCCCGGGCAGAATCGTTTGCTTGGTCTTGCTCGCGTTGTTGGCGAATACGTAGACCTCGTGCTCGGTGCCGTCGAAGAGCGAAAGCGGAGGCGCCACCCAGAAGGCGTGCTCGCACCAGCCAAGGCTCATGCAGAGGTCGTCACGGTAGAGGTTCGCGAGCGACGAGCCAGCAGAGGCGCCACCGTTCGGCTGATCGAACAGGAGCTCGACGTGGACCGCCGGAGCCGGTGAGCTCGAGTCGTACGCGAAGCCGGTGATGCCCTCACAGCTCACGCTCTCCAGCGCGCCGATGCCGGGTGTACCGGCACCACCGCCCGAGCCGCCCGAGCCGCTGGACCCGCTCGAACCACCGCTGCCGCCGGAACCGCTTCCGCCCGAGCCACCGCTGCTGCCGGAGCCGTTTCCTCCCGAACCGCCGCTTCCGCCGGCGCCGCCGCTGCCACCCGTTCCACCCGTTCCGCCCGTGCCGCCCGTGCCGCCGGTGCCAGTGCTGCCGGTGATCACGCCCATGTAGTAGTCCCAATCCCAGCCGGAACCGGGATCAGTGTGGGTCGAGCAGTCCGGCGCCTCGCCGTGCCCCAAGATGTGCTGGCGGTCCTTGGGGATGCCGTACTGGTCCGCGAGCCAGGCCGCGAGGGCGCCCGACGCGTCGTACATGGCCTTGGTAAACCACTTCGACGGCTGCGAGCTGATGGCTTCGTGCTCGATGCCGATGGAGTTCGTGTTGAAGCACGCGTCGTGATAGGCGACGTCGGTGTCGTCGACCATCTGGGTGACCTGCCCGTCGCTCGAGCGCACGACGTAGTGGGCGCTCACCTTGGCCGCAGGGTCTTTGAACCACGAGATGGTTCCCGAATAGCTGCCCTCGGTCGTGTGCACGACGATGTAGTTGATGTCCGTCGCGGTGCGAGAAGCTGCCTTGTAGTTCCCGGAGTACGCGGCGCTCCAGCTGCTCTTGGGGTATCCGAGTTCGTCGCTCGAAGCCGCTACGTTGCCCTCGACCCAGAGCTCGATGCTCTTGCCGTCGTCGTCGGTCGTCGAGAAGCCACGCCGGAAGACTCGACGCACTTCGTCGAGCAGCAATGGGCCGCCGTACGCCTCGATGGCGTCCCACCATTCGTCGGCCTCGGCGGTGCGTCCACGACCGCGGGCGTGGGCCGCCTTGGCGATGAGCGCAGCCGCAGCGCGGATGTTGGCTGCGGGATCGGTCTTCACGCTCTCGGCCGACTCCCCCGCGAGTAGCGCTGCTGCCTCGACCGACGACAGGCCCGAGCTGCCGATGGCCATCACGCCGACCTCGCCGTGGTTGTGGCGCTCCCCTGCCGCCTCACCCGCCGGCGTCGAGAGACGAGTCAGGGCGTAGCCGACGCTTGCGAGCAGCTCCGCGGGCACCTCGAACCGCGCTTCCGCCTTCCGGAACGCGGCAACGAGCGGGGAGTTGCCCCGGAGCTCGAGGCGCTGGCTCGAATGGGAGCGGGCGGTCTCGGTCCCGCAGGCAAGGGCCAGAAGGCAGAGGGCGAGGGTCCAGGCAGACCTCGGCATGACCCTTGTCTCAGCAACATCCATTCCCCGCTCGAAGCCGAGGTAAACTGCCGAAATCAGGAGAGGAGCATGGGATCGACCCGTCCGAATTCCGGAGGATTCCGGTCCGCGTCTGGATCCGGACCACTGCTCGGATGCCTGGCGCTGCTCGCCCTGCCGGCGGCGTGTGGGACCGACGAAGCTGCGCCGAGGGCCGCACCGGCGCACGACGCGGGCGGGACCGCCAACGACGGCTCCATGCCCGACGCCCCCGACGAGAGCGACGCGCCGTTCGACGACGGCGGTGCGCTCGACGCGTACTCGGCGGATGCCGACGCAGCCCCGCCGAGCGCGTGCTTTCGCCGAAGCGACAACGCAAACCTGAGCTTCGAGTTCGGCCAGCAGTTGCCGCCGCCGGACTTGGATGCGCTCGCCGGCGACTACCCCGAGACCAGCGCGAGCTACCCCGGAAACTCGTTCGCCACGGCGAACGTGGGCGAGCTCGCCGACCCGAGCCCGTCGAGCCCCACAGGCTACGGCTTCGAGAAGCTCTTCTTCCTGTGGTCGAACCGCTGCATCCGCCTTCCCGGGATCACGCCGCCCGAGCCCGCCAACCCGGCCAACGACGCGTGCCGCAACAAGACCGTGCGCAAGGGCAATCCGTATCGCGCGCCGGCCGTCGTCGACGGAGAAGAACTGCGCGCGGCGTTCTCGACCTACGCTCGCGCCGAGGCGTGCACGCGCTTGCAGGCTCGCCGTGCGTTCGGAGCGCCCGCGAGCGCACTCGACAACCTCGCCCAGACGTTCGGGTTGACTTGGCTCGACACGGACGACCGCTCCGGACTGCCTGCCTTGGCCACGAGCGTGACCTTCACGGCGCCCGCCGAGACCCGCAAGTACCTGGTAGACGTCTGCATCACCGAACCCCGCACGCTCGCCAGCGACGTCGCGGGTTCGTTCTTGGACCACGAAGTCCAAGACGATCGGAGTGCCCAGCGAGTGTACGACTTCGTGCTGATGCTCCGCGGAGATCTGCCGCAAAAAGTGCTTCATTTCTACACGAACCCGCTGGACAAGACGGGACACGCGAACGGGCTCTACGAGAACGGAAACCCCAACGTCCGCAACATCGTCAATCAGGCGGACGCCTTCCTGCCGGTGCTGTCCACCGGGTTCACCCCGGGTAACCCCGCCGTGGACTCCGCGCCCCAACCCCACACGCGAAGCTACGAAGAGGCGTATCAGGCCATGCTCGGGTTCTTGACCGACGGAGGCTCGGTCGCCCTGACCGCGGCGCAGAAGTCCAAGCTCGTACTCGCGCTTTCGCTGAACGACAGCGACCCCGACGCGAACCGCTTGGCGCAGATGAAGCTGATGCGAAACCACGTCGAGACGTCGGGCTATCGAGGGGTCGAGATCTGGAGAAACCTCGCCAAGTTGGGCGGTGGCTGCGAACGCATCGAAAACCAGCTGCTCGCGTGCCTCGGCTTCGGTGTGTGCGACGGAACTTGGGGCAAGTGATCGCCGGTCGTCGCTGGCCTCGGCTATGCTCGCCCCATGCACGAAGACGAGATCCGGAAGGTCCAACTCGAGCTCACCGGCACCGAGCGCTCGCTCACCGGAGTGCTGACTCTCCTCGGATTCCTCCAAGGCTCGGCGAAGTTCGGAACTACTCAGTGGGTGAAGCTCATGGTGGACGGAGACGGAGGCTTCTCGATCGCGATCGCTCGCGACGGCGCAGCGTGGGAGCTCTCCGAGGAAGAGGCCAACTATCTCTTCGCCGAACCGGAAGACCGCGCGCTCACCCCGCCCTCGCTGGTTCCGCTCTGCTTCCAGCGGCTCCGCGACGAACGGGGCGAAGTCGTGCTGTCCGTCGAGCTCGTGTGACGCGCGCTACCATCGCACTCAGCCGGGAAAGCGGCGATCGCCGCCACGACACCCCAACCCCTGCCACCTGACCCTCTTGCAGATCGAGCTCATCTCCCCCGCGAGCGAAGACTCGGCCCTGTTGCCGCGGCTCGGGCTCGGCATCCTCGCAGCGCTCACGCCGCGCGAGCACGGGGTCGTGTACACCGACGAGGTCGTCCGCCCCTTCGACCTCGTCCGGGATCTGAAAGACGTCGATCTGGTAGGCATCAGCGTGGACAGCAAGACCGCGCGCCGGAGCTACGCCATCGCGGACGCCTACCGTGCGCGCGGCGTGAAGGTCGTGCTCGGCGGCATACACGCCACCGCGTGCCCCGATGAAGCTTCGGCCCACGCCGACGCCGTGGTCGTCGGCGAAGGCGAGGCGGTCTGGGAGAAGCTGATTCGCGATCGCGAGCGCGGCGAGCTCGCGCGCCTCTATCGGGGCGGCATGCCCGAGCTCGGCGGCTGGCCGCGCGCGCGCCGCGACTTGTTCCGGAGCAGGAAGTACATCCCCTTCCAGGTCGTGCAGACCATGCGCGGCTGCCCCTACCCGTGCGAGTTCTGCAGCGTGTCCACGGCCAACGGCGTGAGCATGCGCTTCCGCCCCGCCCACGAGGTCGCGAGCGAACTCTCGGAGCTCGGCAAGCTCGTGATGTTCGCCGACGACAACGTGATGATCCACCGGCGCCGCTCCGAAGAGCTGTTCCAGCGCATCGGGCCGCTAGGGAAACACTGGATTGGTCAATGTTCGCTGGCTGCCGTGCGCCAGATCGAAAACGTGAAGCTGATGGCCCAGAGCGGCTGCAAGGCCCTCTTCATCGGCTTCGAGAGCTTCGACGACGCCACCGTGCGTCACGCGGGCAAGCGGCAGAACCGCCCCGAGCTCTACCGAGAGGTCGTCGAGAACCTTCATGCCCACGGTATCGCCACGTGGGGCAGCTTCGTCTTCGGCTTCGACACCGATGATCCCGAGGTCTTCGATCGCACGGTCGACAAAGCCATCGAGATGAAGCTCACCATGGCGCTCTTCGCCATCCTGACTCCCTATCCGGGGACTCGTCTCTACTCGCGACTGGCCAGCGAAGGCCGGCTCACCGACCCGCGCTGGTGGCTGCGGGAAGACCACGATCGCGGTTCCCCCTACTTCGTACCGGCTCGCATGAGCCGAGAGCAGCTCCACGCCGGGTGGGTGCGCGCCTGGCAGCGCTTCTACTCCGCGCGCTCGATTCTCGAGCGTTGGACCGTGAACCGGAGCTCGAGCTGGATCCAATGGGCCGGCTATCTGCCCTTGAACTTCCTGCAGCAACGGCTCGTGTCCAAGAAGATCGTAGGCGGCGTGGCGCGCTTTCGCACGGGCGCGGGCCCATCGCCGGCGAGCCGGTGAACGCGCCTCTGCCTAGAGGCCCGATCAGATTCGGACCAGGGGATTACTGTAAGACAAAGCGAAGTCGATCACTTGGCTTTGGGTGCCTCCCCCCAGGCATGCTCGGGCTCGTGCCTACGGCTTCCACCAGACGCCCCCTTGCGGGCACACCGCGGCTCACAACCGCAAGCATGAAGCTCGGTGCTCCGAGCCGACGCCCTTGCCTTCGGTGAGAGGTTCCCTCTGTCAGGGCCCTCAAAGGACTTGAATCAATTCTCATCGAGTACTGGTTCTCACCTTCTGTTCTGCGCCCATGCCGGGCGCGACTCCAAACGTCCGGCTCCGCCGGCCGTGGAGGGGGATCGACGCCAACGGTCACGCGTGATCAAACCGAGCTCATGCGTACATGGAATCCCCTGGGCGAGCTTTCCAGCAAAGATCGATTCATCGCCAAGCGATGCGAGAAGCGTCGGGGCTTGCGCGTCCTGAAGCGGTCGGGCCTCTAGCGCTTGGAGAGCCTCCGCTCGTGCCAGTGAAGCATGTTCAAGGTGCCGATCTCGCGGAGCCAAGGCTGGTTGTGGGGTCCCGGAAACACGGCGAGCTCGTGATCCACTCCTCGCTTCTCGAGCGCCTTTGCCCAAGCCTCGTTGGCCTTGCGGAACGGATCCTCGCTGGACGTCTCGATGTGGATCTGGCGGCGCCCGACCGCTTTCACTGCCTTCGCGATGCGCTCCGCATAGCGTTGCGCAGCGGGTACGTTGAACGCGGCCTGAACGCCACCGAGCGTGCCGAACAGCTCGGGCTTGCGCAGAAACACCTCGACCGCCACGTACCCGCCCAGCGAGCAGCCATCGAGGCCGGTGTGGGCGGGGCCCGAAAGGCACGGGACCTTTTCGCGCACCGCGGGCAGAAGCGTCTTTTCCAGGAAGTCCGCGTAGCGATCGAGCACCTTCGCAGCCGGACCGAGCTTGTGCGGGTTCGGCGTGACCGGACAGACGAGCACGAGTCCGCCGAACGGGCGCTTCTCGAGATCAGCGTTCAACTTCTCGAGTACCTCGTCCGAGAGCCACGGGTACTTGGGATGGAGCTTTTGGATGGGAGGCTTGCGTAGCCGCTCGTAGGCGCGGACCGCGCCGTAGCGATCGCCCCAAGCGTGGATGCCGGCGAGCTCGTTCCCGGTCTCACCGAGGCCGTGCAAGAGCACGAGCACCGGCAGCTGGGTCCCCGCCGGAACGTGGGCAGGGGCCAGCACCAGCGCGCGGCGCGCGAGCTTCTTGTCGCCCTCGAGCACGAGGTCGTGTTGCACGAGCTCCGCAGACGCCGGGGTGGCGGCGCGCGCAGGAAGTGCCGCCAGGGTCGCGACGGCGCCCGTCCATTTCAAGAGCTCACGGCGGTGCACGTGCGAAATCACCGTGCGGAGAGTCTAGCGACGGCGGCGGCCACCGGTAGGGTATTCTCGAGACTCGGTGTTCCGTCGCATCCGAGTCCTCGCCGTCTTCGTCGGCATCGCCACCCTGGCCACGGGGTCATGCTCACTGAACGGACTCGACGATCTGAAGGGCCCGGGCTCGGACGATGCCGGTGACTCGGACGCAGGCTCGGACGCGCCGAGCGACGGACCCAAGGGCGACAAACCGGTGGGCTCCGCGTGCGGCAACGGCTCCGAGTGCGACTCCGGCCATTGCGTGACGGGAGTCTGCTGCAAGAGTGCCTGCTCGGGCCCTTGCGAAGCTTGCAGCAGCGACTTGACCGGGACGACCAAGGACGGCGAGTGCGCACCCGTACCGGCCGGAACCGACCCGCTCGACCGCTGCGAAGCGGCAGCCGAGTCCACCTGCGGAACCGATGGCAAGTGCGACGGCAAGGGCGCGTGTCGCCTGCACGCCGCTGGGATCGAGTGCCAAACCCAAAGCTGCGCGAACGGCGTGAAGACGTTGGCTGGAACTTGCGACGGAAAGGGGAGCTGTCAGGACGGCGGCAGCGTCGAGTGCCAACCGAAGACCTGCAATGGCGCGGTGTGCGCCTCGGATTGCCCGAACGATGCGGCGTGCAACACCGGCGAGTATTGCGATATCGCCAGCGGCAAGTGCACGCCGAAGCGCGCCAATGGGTCGGCGTGCCAAGCGGCGAAGCCCAACGAGTGTACGAGTGGGTTCTGCGCCGACGGCGTGTGCTGCGGTTCGGTGTGTACGGGCGCGTGCCAAGCGTGCACCTCAGCGCTCTCCGGGAAGCCCGACGGCGAGTGCGGCAACGTGCCCGGGGGCTCGGATCCGGACGGCGATTGCGCCGATCAAGGGGCCCCGAGCTGTGGCAACGACGGCGCGTGCAACGGCAACGGCGCGTGCCGACTCTACGCTTCGGGCACTGCGTGCGGCGCGGCCGGCTGCGCCGGTTCGAGCACGCAGTCGAAAGCCTGCGACGGCGCGGGCTCCTGCAAGACGAACACGCTCAAAGACTGCGCTCCGTATGCGTGCGGCGCGGGCAGCTGCACGACCTCGTGCAATGGCTCGGCGAACTGCGCCTCGGGCGCGGCCTGTGATCCGGTGACCCACCAGTGCTTGAACCACGGGGTCGGGTGCCGCACGGGACAGCGCACCGGGTTCACGGACGTCGTTGCCTGGCCCAACATCGCGAGCTGCGGCACGCTGACGAGCTTCACGACGGCCGTCGCGCAAGCAGCGACCACCTGCGACGACGGTTGGCACATGTGCAACCCCGCGGACCTGGGAGCGCTCCCGAACACGGTGCCGGACGCGGGTCTCACTTGGCTGAACTACACGGGTCCGGGCCCGCAAATGTGGACGCTGAACTCCAACACGACTTGCGGCGCCTTCGTCTCGACGGCGAACCTCGCCGGCACGGGCGGCTGCACCGCCGCGGGCCTCTACCCCGAAGGCTGGCGCTTGGCCTTGAGCGCAACGGTCTGGGGCTTCTCCCACGACAGCGCGGTCGGTTGCATCCCCCACGTCAGCCACGTCTGCGCGTTCCCGGGCGGCCAGTCGCCGGCCCAGGCCTACACCACCTGCTGCCGGTGAAGCGAAACGGTGATGCGTCGCAGTCTGCTCGCGCTCGCCGGCCTCGTTTGCGCGCTCCTCACGGCGCTGCCGGCGGGCGCGCACCAGCGTGGACGAAGCTACTGCAGCGTCCACACCGTCGTGGGCGGGGCGGACGTCAGCGTCGAGACCAGCTTCGAACACCTGGCGCAGGTGCTCGGCACGCCGAGAGACGCCAGCGACGAGCTGATCCGCTCGAAACGCCAAGAGCTCGCCAGGGCACTCGAGCGCAGTGTGCAGGGTCGCACGTCCTCGGGCGACTGCACGTTTTCGCCGGGTGAGCTCGAGCTCGTGACGAGCGAAGGGCAGCGCGCCGCCCGCATGAGCTTCGAGCTCGGCTGCGCGCCCGAACCCGTGACGCTGCGCAACACCTGGCGCTTCGACGTGGATGCGACGAGCGAGGTCGTGTGCTCCATCGACGGCGATGCGTGGGTGTTTCGCCCCGGCAGCGAGGAGCGCGGGATCGGTACACCGCCCAGCGTCGGCCAGGTGCTCGCGAGCTTCGTGAACCTCGGAGTGCACCACGTGCTCTCGGGCACCGATCACGTGCTCTTCGTGGTGGCGCTCTTGCTCGCGGCCGCGCGAGGGAGCCGGGAACAGAAGCTCGGCACGGCCCTCCGGCGCGTGGCGCTCGTGGTCACGGGGTTCACGCTCGGCCACTCGCTCACTCTGGTGGCCGCCGGCCTCGGCTGGGTGAGGGTGGAACCTCGCATCACCGAGAGCATCATCGCCTTCAGCATCGTCGTGGTCGCCGTCGAGAACGTCGTGAAGCGCGAGATCCGCTGGCGCGGCCTCACGGCATCGCTCTTCGGTCTGGTCCACGGCTTCGGCTTCGCGAGCGTGCTCGCCGAAACCGAGCTGCCACGGCGGGCGCGGGTCCTTTCCTTGCTCGCGTTCAACGTGGGCATCGAGCTCGGCCAGCTCTTCGTGGTGCTCGTCGTGTTCGTCCCGCTCTACTACGCGGCGCGACGCGCGAGCTACCAGCGTCGCCTGCTCGCACCGGCCTCCCTCGTCATTGCCGCGCTCGCCAGCATCTGGTGCGTGAAGCGCGCGTTCGGGCTGGGCTTCTTGCCGTGGCTCGGCGGGTAGCGCGGCGAGGGTGGCTCCAAGGCGCTGCTGCTCGAGTCGTGCCGACAGGCGTCGATTGATGTTGGATACTGCTCGGGCTATGCCTGGGGCTCTTCGAGCTCGGGCGCGTCCAGCCGCTACGCGCATGAACACCGTGGCCATGCAGCATGGCCACGCCCCCAGGAATTGGCGACGCAAATGGCCGCGGACCCCGAGCACTTCGTCGCCTTCGGGGCGCGCCAATGATCCGCTATCGGTGCCTCCACGGCGGCGCGACCTGCGAGGTTTCACTCGACGTCGACAACACCTTCACGACCGCACCGCTGATCGTTGCTGGCGCTGGGTGGTCGCGTTCGAGACGCTGGTTCACGAGCTGTGCGCCGCCGGCGCGCCCCTAGCCCGCGCCCGCCTCGAGCACGACAGCACCGGGCTGCACTGGTTGCCTCGCCTGCCTGAAATCGGCGGGGCCACCTACCTGTTCGCCGGCAGCCCCGCGCTGCTGGCTGGATGTTGGGATGATCTCGACGGGGCAATCACGGCCGGCGGTTGGGAGCGCCGCGACGAGGGCGGGCGGCTGTTCCTGACCCGCGCGCTACGCGCCGAGACCAACCTCGAGTTCCTCGAAGCGACGGTCGACGGGCAGTGGGCCATGGCGCGCCTCGCCCGACCCCGCGTGTGCCACTACGACGTCGATGACGGCCCAGTGGAGAACGAGATGACGCTGTTTCGGCGGGGTGATCGCCGCCTGTTCTCGGCCGGGTATCGGCCCGACGACGAGACCGCGCTGTTCTCGTGCGTCGTCGACGAGGGCCAGCACGTTCAGCCGTGGGAGGTGTGGACGCTAGGTCAGGCCCTCCGTCGCGGCAGGCTGCCGTCGGGCGATTCGGTGAGAGCCGTCCACGTCATTTTCGCCGACCGTGCCAGCGCTCTGCGCGAGCGGAGGCCGCTCCTCGACGTCGGGG
>Ga0268298_10000400_pt1 | contig 55817 bp, 52 predicted proteins | sample WWTPWeurt_MetaG_FD_194462 | JGI IMG/M metagenome (GOLD analysis project Ga0268298, IMG submission 194462) | Activated sludge microbial communities from WWTP in Nijmegen, Gelderland, Netherland - WWTP Weurt | ecosystem: Engineered > WWTP > Aerobic digester > Activated sludge | place... | reverse complement strand
CACTTTTCATGATAAAAAAAATTTACCTATTACTCTTTATTGCTTGTACTTTTTTTGCACAAAATGTTTGGGGGCAAAATAAATACAAATTAATAACAAGCACCTCCGAACTTGCTGTTGGAGAAAAATACATTATTACAAATGCTAAATCAGGTACGAATGCACTAGTTTTGGGCTATCAAAACACTAATAACAGACCACAAGTTACAGGTACAGGCGGTTCACCATTTACTGTTTCGAGCAGTGTTATTACACTCACACCTGCTACTATAAATACTAATACAAATAATGCTTATGAAATTACAATAACAGCAGGTTCGGATGGTACTCATTTTAATTTAAGAGACCTCTTACAAACAAACACTTATTTGGTTCCTGCAACAGGGAGTAATAATAATAACTATCTAAAAGGCCAGTCAGGTACAAGCGATTGGACAATTACATTCTCATCTGATGCAGCAGTAATTACAAATACTGGAAACCCCAATACCAATGGTAGAAACATTTTAAGGTATAATTCAGGAAGCACTCTTTTCTCTTGTTATTCAACAGGTCAAGCAGCAGTATATTTATTTCGAAGGGCATACACTGTTACCTACGATGGTAATGGAAACGATGGAGGTTCAGTGCCTACTGATGCAAGCAGTCCCTATTTTTCTTCTGCAACTGTTACAGTAAAAGCCAATACAGGTTCTTTAGTAAAAACGGGTTATACTTTTGCAGGTTGGGATAGCAACAATGATGGAATTGCAGATTTTACAGGTACAGGTAGCGAAACCTTTACTATGTCTTCAAGTGATGTTACTTTAAAAGCGGTATGGTCTTCCTCAGGCTCCACTCCACCAACACTTACAGCAGCAGTAGGTGCTACTGTAGATGCTGCCTTTGATGTAACTTTTACAGATGATGCTACTTGGAGGGCTGCTATTACAGGCATTACCATTGGTGGTACACCACTTACAGCAGGCTGGAGTGAAAGCAGTGGTAAAATAACTTTTACACCATCTTCCTCTACACCTGCAGGTTTACTACAAACAGCAGGTTCTAAAAGTATTGTAGTAACAGCTACAGGTTATACCAATGCTACAGTAACACAGTCTATAGGTTTTGGGGCTGCAAACAAATTGGGTATTACACAGCAACCTACTGCACCTGCCAGTAATGGGGCAGTTTTGGCACAACAACCTATTGTAGTTATTCAAGACCAATATGGTAATACCGTAACCAGCAGTTCAGCAACTGTAACTGCAGCAGTAGGCAGTGGTACCTGGACTATTGGAGGCACCACCAATCCATCTGCAAGTAGTGGTGTAGCAACATTTACCAACTTAACAGCTACAAGTGCAGCAGCCGTAACAGGTGCTACCATTGATTTTACTTCTTCTGGTTTAACTGGTATTACCTCTGGTACTTTTAATATACCAGCACCAGCACCTGCTAATGATTTGTGTGGTAGTGCAGTTGCTTTAACCATAGATGCTGTTGCTACCAATGGTACACTTACAGCAGCTACTTATACTTCTATTACGAATGTTACTTCCAAAAAAGATGTTTGGTATAAGTTTACACCTGCTTGTTCTGGCAATAATACCATAACTGTAAATTTTAGTTCAGGTCCAGATTTAGATTTTCAGGTTTTTGATAATAGCAATACCTGCCCAACTAATAATAGCCAACGTGTTGTAAATGCCAATAGCAGTAATGCTACAGACGAAACTTATAATTCTTATACCTTTTTAAAAGGAGTAACCTATTATATTAGAGTATTTGAATATGCTGATGTTGCATCTGATTTTACTATTAGAGTTACAAGCCCAACCAGTGCTACACAAGCAGTAACTACTAATGCTGCAAGCAGTATTACAGCAACTGGAGCAACATTAAATGGGCAAATATCTACTGTAGGGGTTTGTCCTACCTCTAATGGTAAAGGTTTTGTATATGCCGAAACATCGGTAAACAGCAATCCAGTAGATGGAGGAACAGGTGTAACAACAGTGCCTGTATCAGCCAACACTATTCCACAAAACACCAATACTTATATCAATACCCCAACTTTAACAGCAGTAACAGGCTACTCTTACAAAGCTTATGTAATAGATGAAGATGGCAATTATACTTATGGAGCCGTACAAACCTTTACTACATTGGCAGCAGAGCCTACTGCTGCATCTGCTCTAACAATTACAGCAAGAACCACTACATCTATTTCATTAAGTTGGACCAATGGAGATGGTGCAGGCAGAATAGTAGTAGCAAGATTAACTTCTTCAAGCAATGTTGCAGCAACCGATGGTACAGATTACACTTTCAGCAGTAGTAGTTTTACAGATGCAGGTAATGGCACTACAGGAGCAGGAAATATAATAGTTTATAAAGGTACAGGCAATAGTGTAACTATTACAGATTTAAACGTAAGTACTTCTTATGGTTTTTACGTGTATGAATACAATGGCAGTAACAATACAATAAATTATGCCAGTACTACAAATCTTACAGCTCAATATACTTTAGCAGCAGAACCCACAGCACAAGCTACAATAAGCAGTATTACCCCATTAAGCAATGGTAATTTAACCATTAATTTTGCTGCAGGTACAGGAGGCACAGGCAGAATGGTTGTAGTTAAGCAAGGCAGTGCTGTAGATTTTACACCAGATGATGCTAATACGAGTTATGATGTAGGCTCTAATTTTTCTTCAGGTACAAAATATGGTGCAGGCAGCGATAACAAAATAGTATATTCAAGTACAGGTTCTTCTATAACTGTTTCTGGGCTTACACCTGCTACTGTTTACCATGTAGCAGTATTTGAGTATAATGGTACTACAACTCCTCCAAGAAATTATTTAACTACCTTAGGTGCAGGTAATACAGGCAATGCAACCACATTGGCAACACAACCTACTGATGTATCTTTTTTATCATTAACAGATAACACTACTACTACTATTTCATTAAGTTGGATAAATGGCAATGGTGCAGGCAGAATAATAGTTGCAAGAGAATCAGCAACAACAAATGTATATGCAGCCGATGGTTCAGATTACAGTTATAGCAGTAGTAGTTTTACAGATGCAGGGAATGGCACTACAGGAGCAGGAAATATAGTAGTTTACAAAGGCACAGGCAATAGTGTAACTATTACAGACCTTACACCTGGAACTGCTTATAGATTTTATGCTTATGAATACAATGGCAGCAGCAATACTATTAATTATGCCAATGATGCCAATCTTCCGGTTAGATATACCTTATCTTTAGAACCCACAGCCCATGCAGCTTCTTTTACAGCTACGGCAACATCGGCTACTAATATTGAATTAAGTTTTTCTGCAGCAAATACCATTACCAATGCAACAGGCTATTTAATTTTAAGAAAATCAACTGCATTTACAGGATCAGATTATCCACAAGATCGCAATGCTTATAGTGTAGGTGCTACCATTGGAGGAGCAACGGTAACCAAAATAATTACAGATGGTTCAGCAACATCCGATTCTTATACTTCCAATGCAGATGAAACATGGTATTTTTTATTAGTGCCTTTTAATTGGGATGGTGCAAATGGTGCCACCAGAAATTACTATACCAACCCAACCATACCAACATCTAGTACTACAACACCTTCAGGTGCATCTGATGTGGTTGCAGTAGCAAGTTCTTCTCCAGCAACTATTTCTTCTATAATAAACGATGCTGCACCACTAACCTCCAGTACTGGTGTACAAGTATGGCAAATAACTATTAGAGATGGAGGAGCAAGTATGAATGATGCAGATTTATTGCCAACTAAAGTTTCAAACATAACCTTTACCACTGCTTCGGGCAATGCTGTTACTTGGAATACTGCAATTAAAACAGCAGCTTTATTTAACGGCAGTACTTTTATTGCAACAGCTTCGAGTATTACTGCAACCAATATTGTTTTTTCTGGGTTAAGTATAAGTATTGCAGATGACACAAGTGCAACATACACCTTACGTATATCCTTAAATGAAACATTGGGTACAGGTAATGATGATGGAGATTATTTCCGTTTTCAATTATCACAGGCAAATATTACAACAGTTGCCGATGGTACAAGCTCAAATACTACCAACTTTACAGCAATTACAACTGCTTCGGATGGTACAGAGAATAAAATAGATATAGTAGCAACAAAATTATATTTTGTACAACAACCTACAGCTAGTACAACATTTAACGATATATCACCTGCTGTTAAAGTACATGCTACCGATGCTAATAATAACTTAGATTCGAATTACACAACCAATGTTCAAATTACTGCTACTGGTGCAGTATTAAGAAACAGCCCTGTAACACAAACTACTTTAGGTGGGTTATCTACTTTTAGTAACTTACAGTTTGCAACTGCTGGCACTGGAGTAACTTTAACTGCAACATCTGGTTCTTTAACTAATGCTGTAAGTAATGGGTTTAATATTACATTAGGTTCTCCTATTGTTGCTTTAGCACAATGGAATTTTGAGGCAATTGGTTTTTCAGGTTCTGCAGGTACTACAGCAAGTACCAGACTTAATGCAGGTTCAACCACTGCCAATGCTGGTGAAAAAGCTGCAAGTTCTGTTTTTGAAGGAGTTCATTCAAGTTCTTCAACAAAATGGTACACATATGCTGGTAATGGTTCAAATCAATCATTTAGTACAGATAGATTTGCTTCTGGCGATTATTACCAATTTAAAACAAGTTCTTATGGGTATCAAAATATTACCATCAGTTTCGACCAAACTGGCAGCAATGGAGGCCCAAGAGATTTTAAAATACAATATAGTACAGATGGTAGCAGTTTTACTGATTTATCTGGTGGAACATATCAACTTACTAATGATAGCTGGTCACTCTCAGGAGATCCAAAATCAGCATCTTCAAGAACTTTTGATTTAAGCAGTGTTACAGCATTAAATAATAAAGAAAATATTTACATAAGATTTACTGTTACTTCCTCAACAGCTATTGATGGAGGTAGTATTGAAGTTGGTGGCACTGGAAGAGTAGATAATGTAATTATAAAAGGAGAGGCAGCTACTTTTACCTGGAATGGTGCAGGAGATGGTACTAATTGGAATGATGCAGCCAACTGGGATTGTAATTGTGGTTTAGCTCCAACAATTAATAACCCTGTTGTAATACCCAATGGTGCCAATGTAGTTTTAAATACAGATTATACTGCAAGAAATTTACAGTTACAATCTACAAGTAGTTTAAAAGTTGCACCTAATAAAACATTAACTGTAGAAGGTGTTGCAGATTTTAATGGTCAGCATGTAACTATACAATCCGATGCAACAGGTACAGGAATGATAGGACAAGTAAGTGGTTTTATAGAAGATGCAAATAACGTTACAGTAGAAAGATACATTAGTGCATCTGGCAACAGGGCTTATCGTTTATTAACACCAAGTGTAACAACCAGTAATTATATTAGAGATAATTGGCAAGAGGGAACCAATAATCCAGATGTTGCAACCAACAATAATCCTAATCCAGGTTATGGTACACATATTACAGGAGCAGGAGGTTCAAGCAATGGCTTTGACCCTACACAAAATAACCAGGTTTCTTTATACAAATTAGTAACAAATGCTTGGGTAGCAGTAAGCAATACAAACAGTACAATTTTAGAAGCAGATAAAGCTTATTTACTTTTTGTACGAGGTAGTAGAGATAATATTAATACTATTAATACCTTAACAGGCAGTAGTAACACTACTTTAAGAGCAACAGGCACCATAAAGCAAGGTGGCCAAACATTTAGTAGCTTACCAGCTTCGTCTTTTAGTTTAGTAACCAATCCTTATCCATCTCCTTTAAATTGGGGTTCAGTTTATACTGCTAACAGCAGCAACTTTGAAAATTATGTGTATATATGGGATCCTAATATTGGGGTAAGAGGTGGTTATGTTGCTGTAGAAGATGATGGAACAACCAGTGTAGCATCTGCCCTAACACAAAACCTACAAAGCGGACAAGCATTTTTTGTTCGTACTAAATCAGGTATTGCCAGCTTAGCCATAACAGAAGCAGATAAAGCCAGTGTAAATAATTTGAATGTATATAAAACTTCTGAAACTGCAGAAAAATTAAACATTCAGTTGCGTTTTACTAAAGATGGTAAAGATGTATTGGCTGATGGTGTTTTAGCAAGATTCGCAAGTAATTACAACAATGTTGTTGATGGTAACGATGCCATTCAAATTACTAATTGGGATGAAGATATAGCATTGGTAAGAAATAGTTCTAATCTTAGTATAGAAAGCAGAAATACTATTTCTGCAGCGGATACTTTGTTTTTAAAAATGGCCAATTTACGTGTAGCACAAGGAACTTACAATTGGATAATGGCTCCAACTAATTTTAACAACAACAATCTGCAAGCCTATTTAGAAGATGCATTTACAGGAACCAGAAAATCCATTAGCTTAATAGATACTAACCGTATAGCATTTACAGTTTCTAACAATGTAGCATCTACTGCAAGCAATAGATTTAGAATTGTTTTTGCAGAAAGGAAAATATATTATAGCAAATCTAATAATAGCAATGCAAATGAGCTAAGTAGTTGGAGTAGTACAACAGATGGTAATGGTACAACACCTTCTTCTTTTAATGAGTTAGCAAACTTTGTTGTACAGCAAGGGCATACACTACAACTTGCAGATACCTTACATTTAACTGAAGGTACATTAACCATTAAACCCAATGCAGGTATTAATAATAATGGTTTACTAAGTGTTGCTTATAATATAGAAAATAATGGAACAGTTTCGGGGAATGGTGCATTACAATTAAATGGTAGCATTAAACAGTATATTACTGGTTATGGCACTTACAGTAAAGTAGAATTAGATAATAGCAACGGTGCCGAGATTTTTGTAGAAGCCCAAGTAAATATTACTACTGCATATAAACCAACTAATGGCATACTTACAACCAATAATAATTTAGTATTAAAAAGCTCTGCACAAAAAACTGCAAGTATAAGTTCAGGAAATACTACTGGAAATTATATCAACGGAAATATAACACTAGAAACTTATGTACCTGCTAAAGCTGTAAGAAAATGGAGTTTTATATCAAGTCCTTTAACACAAAGTATAGCAAATGGTTGGCAACAACAAATACATATAACAGGTGCAGGAACAGGTGGTTCTGTTTGCCCTACTTTATTACCACATAATAATGGTTTTGATGCTACATTAACCAATGCATCTAATATATATACTTATGATGCATCTAAAGCAAGTGGCCAAAGATGGGCTGCATTACCAACTACAACTACAGATTTTACCAATGCAGGCAAAGCCTTTAGGATAAATATTAGAGGTAATAGAAACTTAGGCTGCAGTTTATTAGATGGAACAATAAATGCACCATCAGAAGTAACTGTAACTACAACAGGTTTGTTAAATAACGAAGCAAAAAATGCCGGAAACTTTAGTATTGAATTTGCAAACAATGGGGTAAATAACTATGTGTTAATTGGTAATCCTTACCCAAGTGCAATTAGCTTTAGTAGTTTATATAGCCAAAATTCTACCAGTATAAACAATAATTATGCACTATATATTCCTACCAATAATGCAGGAGTTTACACTTATTGGGATGGCTTAACAAATACATTTACAGGTGGTGTAGGTTATGATGATATAACAGGTAATAATATAGCTACTGCCCAAGCAGTATTTGTACAATCTGCAGTGGCAAGTAATGTAGTTTTACATTTTTCAGAGAATATAAAAACAGAAGAAAATGCAACAGCATATTTCAAAAACAATTCAGTAAAAGAAAAAATTAAAATAAATTATTTGAATAGCAGTGGTAATAAAATAGATGAAACAGTTGTACGATTTATTTCAGATAATGCAGTTACTAATAATGAAGTTGGAAGGTTAGATATACCTTCTATTAATACAGGAACATTTATTGCAACAATTAAAAATAATACACAGCTTGCAGTACATTCCAGAGCATTAAATAATTTAATTAGCGATGAGGTTTGGTTAAATATTGGTGCAACCCAAACAGGCAATTATACATTACACTTTAGCGATTATCAGACATTAGAAGATGCAGATATTTTTTTAGAAGATCATTATTTAAACACCAAACAAAATATCAAATTAAACGATAATTATAGTTTTAGTGTAGATGTTAATAATGCTGCTACAAAAGGCTCTGCAAGGTTTAGTTTAGTATTCATCAGAACAGCACCCAGCGAAGTGGTGTACAACCAAATTAAAATGTATCCCAATCCAGCAGATAAACAAGTGAGTTTATTGTTGCCAAAAGGGATAGATAATGGTATAAATTATCAAATAAAACTAACAGATATAACAGGCAAAATAGTGATACAACGCAAAGCAAAAGGAGGTAAAGAGGTAATTGATATTGCATCACTAACAGCAGGGATTTATATTGTAGAAATAACAGACAGTAAAGGAAAAAGAGTAACAGAAAAATTGGTAAAGAATTAAGAGTTAAGAATTAAGAATTAAGAATTATGAGTTATGAGTTAAGAATTATGAGTTAAGAATTATGAGTTAAGAATTATGAGTTAAGAATTTAGAATTATGAATGTCATCCTGAGTCTCTTTTTGTCATCCTGAGCGTAAGCGAAGGATCTAAAGGTTAAGAACAATGAGATTCCTCTCAGGCTCGGAATGACAGACAAGTAAAGATGTTTCACTTTGTTCAACATGACATAAAGAAAGCCAGGTAGATGTTTCACTTCGTTCAAAATGAAATAAAAAAATAAAAAATAATTGTGTACCCGAATTAAAAAATGTAATGATAAAACAGAAAAACGTCAAAGGAATATTAGTAGCCTTTTTAATTTTTGCATTAAGTAATAATATCCAAAGCCAAACAATAATAGGTAGTGAAGTTTATGGCGTATCGCCAATTGCACCAGATAAAACAGGAGCATCTATGGTAGATGAAAATTGGGGCTTATTACCAAGTATGCAAGGTAATGGTGTAGATATGTGGGGCAGAAATATTACGAATATGCAAAATGTAGAGGAACCAATTATAGTAGATAGTACTAATGAATTAACAGGTACAACGAGTGTTGATTTTGATGAGGAACCACCACCACCACCAGATGATCCTGAAGATATTCCATTAGATGGAGGTACAACCGTTTTATTAGCAATTGCTGCAGGATTGGAATACAAACGAAGAAAAATAAAAAAACCAACTGATAAATAGTTGGTTTTTTTATGATAGCTTTTCTGAGTTAAAAAAAATAGAAATGCTGTTTTGTTTGGTTGCGGTTGTAATGCTTATAATCTAAACATTACTCTTAGCCCCACAGGAAAATATACACCGGTTGTATTGTCTTTATAATTTGGAGTTTCTGCAAAACCTGTATTGGTAGGCACTACATAAGAATTTTCAGGAGCACCATTTCTTAAAACATTTTTAAAACGTAAACCAATACCAGCAGTTAATTCTAAAGCCCATTTGCTGTTTTCGCCTAAATCCCATTGCTTGCCAATTAAAGTAGCAAAGCCTTTTGTAATAGTAGTATTTCTATAATTATATTCTTTAGTAGTTACTCCAGTAGTTTTATTGGTAAAATCTGCCATATCATCGTAACTAAATTTTTTATATCTAAATTCAGCACCAATAAAAGTTTTGCTTTTGGTAACTTCATTTACATCAATAGAATATTTAATGGCAGTAACACTTCTAAAACCTTCTATATTGGTAAATTTGCCTTCGCCCATCCATGTGCTTGGTTTTAAAGTAGCATATTCAGAAGAAATTTCCCATTGTTCACTAAATCTATAACCAATGCCTGCACCATAAGCAGCTTGCACTTCTAATATTCCAAGTGGATTAACAGAGAGGTATGCACCATTTTTTTGTTGGGCATTTACTGAGGTACACAGTATAACAATAGAGCATAATGCAATGAATTTTGTTTTCATTTTGTACGGATTATACAGCATAGACGTAAAGATGCTCCAAAAAGATGCAAATAAAAAAATAAAAATGTCTTTTTGGGATATACATAAGCTTTAGAAAGATGTTTTTGTTAGTAAAAGAGATTAAAGAGGATTACATATAATACTATTACTTTGTACTATGCAAAATTTTAATGAGCAATTAAAACACTTAGTTACACAAGCATTACAAGAAGATGTAGGCGATGGAGATCACAGCACTTTAAGCTGTATTCCTGCAAATAAAAAAGGAAAAGCTGTGTTGAAAATTAAACAGGATGGAGTTTTAGCAGGTGTTTCTGTTGCAGAAAAAATATTTAAACAAATAGAACCATCGGCAAATTTTATTTATTTTAAACAAGATGGAGAAAGTATGCTAAGTGGCGATAAAGCCTTTGAAGTAGAAGCATCAATTCACACCATATTAACCTGCGAAAGATTGGTACTAAACTGTATGCAAAGAATGAGTGGCATTGCTACACTTACAAAAACTTATACCGAAAAATTACAAGGCTTTCATACACAATTGTTAGATACCAGAAAAACAACACCCAATTTTAGGCTTTTAGAAAAAGAAGCAGTAAGAATTGGTGGTGGCATTAATCATAGGTTTGGTTTGTACGATATGATTATGCTTAAAGATAACCATATTGATTATGCAGGTGGATTAGAAAATGCTATTGACAAAGCTTGGCTTTATGCAACCAACTATAAACCATTATTAAAAATAGAAGTTGAAACCAGAAGTATGGAAGATGTAGTAAAAGTTTGCGAAGTGGGAATGGGAAAAGTTTTTAGAATTATGTTAGATAATTTTACACCTGAGCAGGTTTTAAAAGCAGTACAAATAATTAATAATAGATTTCAAACAGAAGCAAGTGGAGGCATAAATTTAAAAACCATACAAGCCTATGCTGCAACAGGTGTTGATTATGTAAGTGTTGGTGGTTTAATACACCAGGCTACCAGTGTAGATTTAAGTTTAAAAGCAGTAATTACAAATTAATTTTTACATTCAAAATTATATAGCTGTTACTTATTGTAGCATTCTTATATCCTTAATTTTCCTATTTACATTAAAGCAATATACTTATTTTTGTAAGTATAAAATAATGCGTTATGGAGTTGAAAAAATTAGAAGAAATTTTTCAGCATAAAATAGATAATGAAATAAAAATTGAGCCAAAAGATTGGATGCCTGAAGCGTACAGAAAAACCAATATCAGACAAATAAGCCAACATGCACACAGCGAAGTAGTAGGTATGTTGCCAGAAGGTAATTGGATTACCAGGGCACCATCCTTAAAAAGAAAAGCTATTTTACTTGCAAAAATACAAGATGAAGCAGGGCATGGTTTATACCTTTATTCTGCTGCAGAAACCTTGGGCATTAGCCGAGATGAAATGATAGAACAACTACATAGTGGTAGAGCAAAATATTCTTCTATATTTAATTATCCTACACTAACCTGGGCCGATATGGGTGCAATAGGTTGGTTGGTAGATGGGGCAGCAATTATTAATCAGGTTATGCTTTGTCGTACCTCTTATGGTCCTTATGCAAGAGGTATGGTTAGAATTTGTAAAGAAGAAAGTTTCCATCAACGTCAAGGTTTTGAAATTTTATATGTGTTAAGCCAAGGTACAGATGCACAAAAAGCAATGTGCCAAGATGCAATCAATAGATGGTGGTGGCCAAGTTTAATGATGTTTGGCCCAACCGATGCAGAGAGTTCCAATTCAGAACAAAGTATGCTCTGGAAAATTAAAAGAAAAAGCAACGATGAGCTTCGCCAACAGTTTGTAGATATGATTGCAGAGCAAGTAAAAGTATTAGGAATGACATTGCCTGATGCTGATTTAAAATGGAATGAAACCAAAAAACATTACGATTTTGGTGCTATTAATTGGAACGAATTTTGGAATGTGGTAAAGGGCAATGGCCCATGCAATAAACAAAGATTAAATGCAAGAATTGCAGCACACCAAAATGGTGCTTGGGTAAGAGAAGCTGCTATTGCTTATGCAGAAAAACAAAAAAATAAACATAAAGCAGCATAAAATGAAATTATTTCCATTAGTTTTTCTTATGGGTTTAACCTTTATAAGTTGTACAAACAACAATAAAGAAAAGACAATAGATAACAGAATTGCATTAAGAGCAGATACTGTAAATATTTTAAAGCTTACCGATACCGCAGTAATTTTTGAAGGAACCTGTAGAGGCTGTGCCTTTGAAAGTACAACCAGTTTTAAAATATATGATAGCCTTTCTTTAATAAAATTACTATCCATAAAAACAATAGATAATAACCCACCTGATATGGATGGAGGAAACATAAGCAAAGAAGTAGAATTAGTACCTCTACAAACAGGCAATACAACAATTAAAGTGTACAAAATATTTGGACAAGAAACTGAAAAAGAAGATACAATGCATGCTACATTATACAAAATAAAAATAACCAACTAAACTTTTTTTATGAATAACTTAATTAAAAAATATTTTTATGGCGATTATGGAGAAATAGAAGCTGGCAGCAATGCTAGTAACAATAATAAAAATATTGCATGGCCACTATGGGAGGTGTTTATTAGAAGTAAACAAGGATTAGATCATAAACATGTTGGCAGTTTACATGCTGCAGATGAGCAAATGGCTATTGAAAATGCAAGAGATGTTTATACAAGAAGAAATGAAGGAGTAAGTATTTGGGTGGTTGAAAGTAAATATATTACTGCAAGTAACCCAGAAGAAGCAGGGGAGTTGTACGAACCAGCAGTCAACAAAATATATCGTCATCCAACATTTTATAAATTGCCAGATGAAGTAGATTATATGTAAAAATTATTTTAGTATCGTACAAATATTAATCCATTTTCTCCATAAATTATTTAACCATGCAAGCTGCTAAAGAAAATTTTTTACTCTATCTAGCCGATTCAACGCATATACTTTCTCATAGAAATAGTGAATGGTGTGGTCATGCACCTATTTTAGAACAAGATATTGCACTTACCAATATTGCATTAGATTTATTAGGGCAGTCAAGAAATTTTTATCAATATGCCGCAGAATTAATTGGTAATAATGCAACCGAAGATAGCCTTGCTTATTTAAGGATAGAAAGTGAATACAAGAATTTGTTATTGGTAGAATTACCTAAAGAAGATTGGGCACATACTGTATTAAGGCAATTTTATTTTTCTGTTTTTCTGTTTTATTTATACCAACAACTGCAACAAAATAAAGATGTACAAATTGCAGCTATTGCCACAAAGGCAATAAAAGAAGTTGCTTACCATGTTCGTTGGAGTGGGGAATGGGTAATACGTTTAGGAGATGGCACAGAAGAAAGCAACCAACGTATGCAGTATGCTGTGGAGGCTTACAAAAACTTTACAGGAGAATTTTTTGTATTAACCAATTATGAAAAACAAATGCAAATAGATTTTGAATTAATACAACAACAGTGGAACGATAAAGTTGCAGCAGTTTTTAATGATGCAACACTTTCTTTTACCAATAGTAATTTTCATCAGGTAGGAGGTAAAGAAGGAAGGCATACAGAATACTTAGGATATATTTTAACCGATATGCAATATTTGCAAAGAACCTATCCCAATGCTACATGGTAAATGAACAATCCATATCAGTAGCAAATATTTGGAAGATAGTAGAAACTATTCCCGACCCAGAAATACCCGTAATTTCAATTGTAGAACTAGGCGTTGTAAGAGAGGTAAAAATAGAAAATGATATTATTGAAATTATAATTACACCAACTTATATAGGCTGCCCTGCAATGGATATGATAACTATGCATATTAAACTAGCATTAATGGAAGCAGGGTTTAAAAATGTAAAAGTAACTTCTGTTTTATCACCAGCATGGACCACAGATTGGATGACGGAAGAAACAAAAAACAAACTAAAAGCCTATGGTATTGCTCCACCCAATACTAAACAAATAGTTTGTACACCCGATTTGTTTATACAAGATGAGGCTGTAGCCTGTCCACATTGCAATAACTTTAATACTAAAATGGTATCTAGGTTTGGCAGTACAGCCTGTAAAGCTTTATATTTTTGCAACAATTGTAATGAGCCTTTCGATTATTTTAAATGTCATTAAAAATAATAATTACATCTACTTTACCATAAATAATATATATGCCCACTGTTTTATTTGAAATAAAAAATAATATTGGTTTTATAACCTTAAACCGCCCAGAGAAATTTAATGCTTTTAACAGAGAAATGGCTTTGTTATTACAAGATATTTTAACCACTTGCAATAACAATAACCAAGTAAGAGCAGTTTTTATAACCGGTGCAGGAAAAGCATTTTGCTCTGGTCAGGATTTGGCAGAAGTAGTGGACCCTAATGGGCCTGGTATGAACAGAATTTTAGCAGAACATTATAACCCCATTATTCAAAAAATAAGAAGCCTGGAAAAGCCTGTAATAGCTGCAGTAAATGGTGTTGCAGCAGGTGCTGGTGCAAATATTGCTTTATGTTGCGATATTGTAATAGCTGCAGAAAATGCAACATTCATTCAGGCATTTTCTAAAATAGGATTGATACCTGACAGTGGTGGAACTTATTTTTTACCTCGCCTAATAGGCTGGCAAAAAGCTAGTGCAATAATGTTTTTAGGAGATAAAATTACAGCAGTGGAAGCCGACAAATGGGGTATGATTTATAAATTTTTTTCTGCCGATGTTTTTGAAACAGAAGCCTTAAAAATTGCAAACACTTTAGCCGAAATGCCAACCAAAGGTTTGTATTTTACTAAACAAGCATTGAGTAATTCTTTTACAAATACTTTACACGAGCAATTGGTTGATGAAGATAAATTGCAACAACAGGCTGCTGCAACCTTTGATTTTAAGGAAGGTGTTGCAGCTTTTTTAGAAAAAAGAAAACCAATTTTTAAAGGAGAATAATGAAGTGTAAGAAAGTATATACTTTATTATTCTTTAAATAATTTAATACATGACCACCACACCACAACAAGTTGTTGCACACATGATGCAGCATGATTTATTTTCTCAATGGTTAGGAATAGAAGTTTTAGAAATAAAAGAAGGATACAGCAAAATAAAAATGTTGGTTAGACCTGAAATGGTAAATGGCTTTAATATTGTACATGGTGGCATTGCCTTTAGTTTGGCAGATAGTGCATTTGCCTTTGCATGTAATAATAGAAACAACCTTTCTGTGGCATTAGATACCTCTATTAATTTTACAAAACCAGTACATGTTGGAGATGTATTAATTGCGGAAGCAAAAGAATTGCACAATGGAAAAAGTACTGGTCTATACCATATTACAATTACCAATCAAAACAACCATATTGTAGCAATGTTTAAAGGCACTTGTTTTAGAACAAGTAAACCTTTGGTGAAATAACTTTATCAATATTGCCCTGTATTAAGCATTACTAAAGTGCAAGCCTCTATAGTTTGAATATTATTTTGTTTGGCAAGTGTAACTAAATCTTCGTTCTCTGTACCAGGGTTAAAAATAATTCTTTTAGGTTTTAGAGATATAATGTAAGAATAAAAAGGTATTTGGTTTTTAGGGCTTAAATAAAGAGTTACTGTGTCTATTCCATCTTCAATTATTTTTTCTTTATATACTGGTATAGTATCAATAAAAGTGTCTTTGTTACCAACAGCAACAACAGTATGTCCATGAGCAACTAACTTTTTTACTGCCATATTGCTGTATCTTTCTGTATTATCAGAAGCACCTAAAACTAAAGTTTTCTTCTTCATTTTATTCTGGTTGGTAATTTAATTTTTCATTATTTAATATAACCGTAAAGCTAATGCTGGCACCAGCTTTTCTTAAAGTTTCTGCAACCGAGCAATATTTATCTAACGATAATTGAACAGCTCTAAATGCTTTATCTGGTTCAATATTGCCACTCATTTCAAAAACTAAATGAATGGTTTGCCACAAAGCCATGGTTTTATTTTTTTCCCTTTCGCCATCTGCAAAAACTTTAAATGTTTCAATAGTTTGTTTTTGTTTATTTAAAATACTTACAATATCTACAGTGCTACACCCACAAAGTGCTGCAAGCATAGTTTGCATGGGCCTTAGCCCTTTTCCATTTCCACCTTGTTCAATGGGTATATCCATTTTCATAGTGTTACCTGTTGCATCGGTCATTTGCATTTCAAAATCTGCAGCAATTCTTTCGGCAGTTATAATTGACATAAAATATAATTTTTACTTCTAAGTTAAGTGTTTTTTAAATGACAATTATGGTGTAAGAATGTAGAATATATTTTTATATGGTATCTTTGAAAAAATTATTATAGATGCTAATTAAACAATTATATACAGGCTGTTTAAGCGAAGCTGCTTATTTTATTGCAAATAATGGAGAAGCAGCAGTGATAGACCCCTTAAGAGATATTGATGAATATTTACAATTAGCCAAGGAACACAAGGTTAGTATTAAATATATTTTTGAAACCCATTTTCATGCTGATTTTGTAAGTGGGCATTTAGACCTTGCAGCAGCAACAGGTGCAACCATTGTATATGGCCCTAATACCGATACTAAACTGAAAGTGCATATTGCTTTTGACGGAGAGGTTTTTAAAATTGGTAACCTATCTGTAAAAGTATTACATACTCCTGGTCACACTTTAGAAAGTACTTGCTTTTTATTAAAAGATGAACAGGAAAAAGATTATGCAGTTTTTACAGGTGATACACTTTTTGTAGGCGATGTAGGAAGGCCAGATTTAGCTCAAAAAGGGGCAGATTTAACTATGAATGATTTGGCAGGTATGTTGTACGAGAGCTTACAAAATAAAATTTTTCCCTTAGATAATCAGGTAATTGTTTATCCTGCTCATGGTGCAGGAAGCAGTTGTGGTAAAAATTTAGGTAAAGAAACATATAGTACTATTGGAGAGCAAAAAATTTCTAATTATGCTCTACAAACTCAAACAAAAGAAGATTTTGTGAAAGCAGTAACCGAAGGGTTGCTTGCTCCACCTCAATATTTTCCTATTAATGCTAAAATAAATAAAGAAGGCTACCAGAGTATAAGTACAATTTTAGAAAATGGATTAAAAGCTTTATCAGTAAATGAATTTAAAGCTAAAGCAAGTGATGAAAATGTAATTATTGTAGATACTCGTAATGCAACAGTTTTTACCAATGGTTTTGTGCCCAATAGTATTTCTATAGGGTTAGAAGGCAGATTTGCAGAATGGGCTGGTAGTATTTTACCTTTTACTAAATCTATTTTATTAGTTACAGAAAAAGGGAAGGAAAAAGAAAGTGTTGTAAGATTATCGAGAGTCGGATTTGATAAATTTGCAGGCTATTTAGATGGTGGGTTTGAAGCATGGCAACTTGCCAACGAAAATACAGATATGATTGTAGATGTTGAGTGTGATGAATTGGCAATGGACATTCCTTTTGATGAAAATTTAATTGTAGTAGATGTTAGGAGAGAGACAGAATATGCTGATGGTCATTTAAAGCAATCTATTAATATTCCTTTAAATGAACTTACCGATCCTGCAAGTATGGCTAATTTAGAAGATAACCATAATATTTATATTCATTGTGCAGGTGGTTACAGAAGTGTAATTGCAGCCTCTTTATTAAAGCAACAAGGAATTCATAATTTAAGAAATGTTTTAGGAGGGTGGAGTAAAATAAAAGAGTTAGCAGATAAATTTGAAATTGAAAAAAGTACAGAAGTGTTAAACTAATTTTTATGGAACCTGAATTAAGAAAAATGCTGAATAGAATTGTTTATACACTTTCTACCTTAATTGTTTGGTTACTTTCTAATATTACATTTGGTATTAAATTTCAGTTTGCTTTTTTTAAGAATCATTTTTCAGTAGGTAATATTTTATTTTATATATGGCTTGTTGTTAGTACTGTTTTAATGTTGGTTTTAATAAAAAAAATTTGGAGTAAACCTTTAAACATCAATCTATAAATATTCATACTTGTTAAACAAATTTTCTGCATTGTTTGTGGTGGTGGTTATAACCTCTTGCACTGAGCATTTTTTTACTTTTGCAATTTCAGAAATAATATACTCTAAATAGGCACTTTCATTCCTCTTTCCCCTAAAAGGTATAGGTGTTAAATAAGGAGCATCTGTTTCAACCACTACATTACTTAATGCTATTTCTTTTAAGGTTTCTGCTAAACCAGATTTTTTATAGGTTATTACCCCTCCAATACCTAATAAAAAATTCATATTTATAATTGTATTAGCCTCCTCAATGCTTCCAGAAAAACAATGAAATATTCCTCTCAACCCCATAGCAGCAAAAGGCTTTACAGTGTTAATGGTTTCTTGCATGGCATTTCTACTATGTATTACAATTGGCAAATTATAATCTATAGCCCATTGCATTTGAGTTTTAAATGCATTATACTGCTGCTCTTTAAAACTTGTATCCCAATAAAAGTCTAAACCAATTTCACCAACTGCTGCAAATGGCCTCTGCTTTAACCAGTTTAAAACAGTAAGTAATTCGGCTTCAATATTTTCTTTTACCGAGCAAGGATGTAAGCCCATCATTAAAAAACAATTTTTAGGGTACTCTTTTTCCATCCTCAGCATTTTATCTATTACTGTGCTATCAATACCTGGGAAATAAAATTTTTCTACCCCCTTATTAATAGCCCTTTGCATAACCTCTAACCTGTCTTTTTCAAATTCATCTAAATATAAATGACAGTGGGTATCAATTATCATGTATTTTTTTTTAAGTTATATACTAAAATTTATACTAATTCGTTTTTATAGAGTAATTACTTTTTTCTACCAATATAAGTAATTATAAAAACCAATTTTGTTTAAATTAAAATCCAATGTTGCCAATGTACATTCTTACATGTTGTATTGTAATTCCACAAATGCTGCACTGAATTTTTAGCAAAATACATTAAAATTATGGATTAATTTTTAGCTTGATGTAATAGCTAAATTTATATAAACTTGTTTTCATAGGGTACGGATTAAATAAGAGCTGAGGTTTCTACCTCGGCTCATTTTATTTCATGTTACTCTATAAAAAAGCCCTTGCATAGTTACAAGAGCTTTTATACTTTTTGTTGTTATTTAATTAGGCTAAAATGTAATTAATTAAAATTACACATTTGTAATAGTTCTAAAACAAGCTGTTTAGTTTTTATTCTGTTGTTTTTTTCTGTTATCTCTTAATTTCTTTGCTCCTAAACCAGCTCCTGCTGCTAACAATAAAGTTAAACCACCATCTACAGGTATATCATCTTCAGGATCAGGAAAATTATCTTGTGCCATTACTGGTAAACTTAATACCATTACTATACTTAATAACCCTAATACTTTTAAAATACTTGTTTTCATATCTCTTTAAGTTTTAAGTGCTTAACAGCAAAAGTAAACAACGAATTGTAATTAATTAAATTTTATTTTAATTTTTTATGTCATGTTGAGCGTAAGCAAAACAAAAAGTAATGTCATGTTGAACAAAGTGAAACATCTACTTATGCTTTATTACTGCTGCTTAGGAGATTCTTCGCTTCGCTCAGAATGACATTAATGACGAAGAATGAAATGAAGAATCTGATTGTGTTCTTCCTATTGTCATATTGGTCTAAGCAAAACTAAAATCAATGTCATGTTGAGCAAAGCGAAACATCTACTTGTGCTTTAGTAAAATCCTTCGCTTTCGCTCAGGATGACAAGAAAAGGTTTGTCATTCCGAGTTTGCGAGGAATCTCTATTCTTATCTTACAGATGCTTCGTTACCTCAGAATGACATAAATAATGGGACTCAGAATGACATAAATGGGATAGTGTCTTTTCTGTTGTTCAATTGCCTTTGCTGTCTATTATTTCAGGACAAGATAATGCAGTATATCCTATTATATTACTTTTTAGTAAATAATATTATTCTCCAATTCCAAATTTTTGCATAATGGCATTACTTACACCTGTATTGCTATAACCACCATCATGAAACAAGTTTTGCATAGTAACCATTCTGGTTAAATCGCTAAAAAGGGTTATACAATAGTTAGCACAATCTTGAGCACTTGCATTACCTAAAGGAGAGATAGCATCGGCATAATCAAAAAAGTCGCCAAAGCCTTTAATTCCAGAACCAGCAGTAGTTTTAGTTGGCGACTGAGAAACGGTATTTATTCTTACTTTTTTCTCCATACCATAATGGTAGCCAAAATTTCGGGCAATGCTTTCTAACATTGCTTTTATATCTGCCATATCGGTATAAAAAGGAAAAACTCTTTGGGCTGCCATATAGGTTAGTGCAACCACACTACCCCACTCATTAATGGCATCTAATTTTTTAGCAACGGCTAACATTTTATGAAAACTCATGGCACTTACATCAATACCTTTCATAAAATATTCGTAATTGCTTTCGGTGTAAGGTATTTTTTTTCTGATATTAATACTCATTCCAATAGAATGTAAAACAAAATCTATTTTACCACCTAATATTTCTTGAGCTTCTGTAAATAAAATGGTTAAATCATCTGTACTGGTAGCATCTGCAGGTATTATTTTGCTCATAGTTTTTTCTGCCAGTTTGTTTATTTCTCCCATTCTCATTGCAATAGGTGCATTGGTTAAAACAAAACTTGCTCCTTCTTCATGTGCTTTTTCTGCTACTTTCCATGCAATAGAGTTTGTATCTAAAGCTCCTGAAATTATTCCACGTTTACCTTTTAATAAACCGTAAGCCATAAGTTTTATATTTTGGTTGATGATATAAAAAGCTAAAATAATTATTAATTGTATTATAAACTAAAGTAAAAATAATTTTCGATTTTTAGTTTAATATTTTTAATGATTTATGGATAATAGATACACTTTCTATAATTTGATTTTTATTAATTATTAATGGTGGGGCAAACCTAATTTTATCGCCATGTGTTGGCTTTGCCAACAAACCATTTTCTTTTAATTCCAAACAAAGGTCCCACGCTGCATTGGGGTTTTTATGTTCTATTACAATTGCATTTAATAGCCCTTTACCACGAATGGTTTTTATGAAAGGGGATTTTAATGTAGCTAATTCATCTCTTAATAACTGTCCCATAATGGTTGCATTTTCTTCCATATTTTCATCTTTTAACACTTGTAATGCAGTCATTGCCACTACGCAAGCTAATGGGTTTCCTCCATAGGTACTGCCATGTTCTCCTGGTTTTATGTTCATCATAATTTCATCATCACACAATACTGCACTAACAGGTATGGTGCCTCCACTAAGGGCTTTTCCTAAAATTACAATATCTGGTTTTATATTATCATGCTGGCAAGCCAACATTTTTCCGGTACGTGCCAAACCTGTTTGTATTTCGTCGGCAATAAATAAAACATTGTATTTAGTGCATAAATCTCTTACTGCTTTTAAGTACCCATCATCTGGTACTACAACACCAGCTTCGCCTTGTATTGGCTCTACCATAAAAGCTGCTACATTTTTATTTTGAAATGCATTTTCTAATGCAGCTAAATCATTATAGGGTACTGTAATAAAACCAGGCATAAATGGACCAAAGCCTTGATAGCTACTTGGGTCGGTAGAAGCTGAAATGGCAGCCATTGTTCTACCCCAAAAATTACCTTCGGCAAATACAATAATTGCCTTATTTTCTTCTACTCCTTTTTTAGTGTAAGCCCATCTTCGAGCAAGTTTTATTGCAGTTTCGCCACCTTCTACACCTGTATTCATAGGCAATACTTTTTGGTAACCAAAATATTCGGTAATATATTTTTCATATACCCCTAACTGGTTATTGTAAAAGGCACGTGAGGTAAGGGTTAGTTTTTTAGATTGCTCTATAAGAGCTGCAATAATTTTTGGGTGGCAATGTCCTTGGTTAACTGCTGAATAGCCACTTAAAAAATCGAAATATTTTTTTCCTTCTACATCGTATAAAAAAATACCTTCTCCTTTTTCTAAAACAACAGGTAGTGGGTGATAATTATGAGCTCCATATTTTTCTTCTAATTCTATAAAGTAAGCTGTATTCTTATTTAAATTATTGGTATGCATTTTATATTTTTTCTAATTAGTTTATGAATAAAAAATAATTTCTGGTACAATAAATTCTCTACTAAAATATTTGTGTAATTGAAGTAAGTAATTGTAATATGTACTTAATAGAGTAGTTAACTATATTATAGATGGTCTAAAAAATCTAAATAAAAAGATAAAAATTTCATGATAGTTTTTAAAAGTGCAAGATACTGAATTAGTGTTGTAGAATAAAATGAAATTGCTTGGCTTTATTTGCTATTAAATACTTAGGTTTAATGTATAACCCCCAATAGCATACTTCTACTTAATTCTATTAAAGCAACCATATAAAAAATTTTGGGTTGTATTAAAAGGTGTTTGATGCTGGTGCAGTTGATGGTGCATTAATTTAAAATTTGCATTAAACTTTTGGGCTAAACTATCTGCCGAATATTGCATTGTTTGTAAACCACTACATTTGTTTGGGCCATTGGTTGAAAAGGTACTTACTATTAAATGTTTGGTTACAAAATCATTTACAAGCGATACATATTTGTTAATATGTTCATGATTAGTAAGAAAGTGAAAAGTAGCTCTATCGTGCCACACATCGTATTTTTGAGTAGGTTTAAAATTTAGTATATCTGTTACTATCCAATTTATTTTTTTTGCTTTATCGCCTAACCTTTGTTTTACTTTTTGAATTGCGATAGTTGAAATATCTAAAACAGTTATGTTTTCAAACCCTTGTTCTACTAAAAAATCAACCAAGGTGCTTTCTCCACCTCCTATATCTATTATGCTTGCTTGTTTATTTAATTGTAATAATTGAAAATAATTTAATGCAATAGTTGGAATGGCTTGTGTCCAACTTACTTGATTTGGCAATTTTGTTGCATATACATTATTCCAATGTTGTTCTCTTTCTGTTTCCATCATAACATCATACTACATAATACGGTTTATTATTTTGCGGTTCTGCCAGGAAGGTCTTCCATAGCAGTTCCAAAGCTTGTACCTGGTTTATCTGCTAAAGTAATTTCTAAAATTCCTCCTTTCATTATATCTGAATGTTTTAAAAAGGATTTGGTGTAAGGATTACCATTAAGAGTAGCCTGTTTTATGTATTTGTTTTTTTCATTTGCCTCTTTTACAATTACTCTAAATAAATGTCCATCGGGCAATTGTAATGCACTTTCTTGTACTAATGGAACACTTAAAACATATTCGCCACTTGCAGGGTTTACAGGGTAAAATCCTAAAACACTAAATACATACCAAGCACTCATTTGCCCACAATCTTCATTACCTGGTAAGCCATCTGGTTTGTTATGGTAAAGAGTGGTACAAATTTCTTTTACTTTATCTACTGTTTTATATGGTTTACCAATATAGTTATACAAGTAAGCAATATGGTGGCTGGGTTCGTTGCCATGTACATATTGCCCAATCATACCACTTATATCTGGTGGTACATGTGAGCCTGTAAGTTTAGAATCGGCTTTGAATAAAGAGTCTAATCTTATTTCAAATTTTTTAGCTCCACCCATATAATTGATTAGTGCATAAACATCGTGTGGTGCAAACCAGGTATGTTGCCAGGCATTTCCTTCGGTGTAAGGTGTTTTTTCTGGATCATGTTCTGCATGAAATGGATCAAAAGGGGTAACCCAATTGCCATTACTTAATTTTGCACGGGCAAAGCCTGTTTTTTTATCAAATACATTTCTCCAATTCATACTACGTCTTCTAAATTCTCTAAAATCAGCCGATTTTCCTAAACGTTTAGCTACTTGTGCAATACACCAATCATCAAAAGCATATTCTAAAGTAATAGTTACACTTTGCCCTGCTTTATCTGCTGGAACAAAGCCAAAATGCCTATAAAAATCTGCAGCTCTAATATTTTGGTTGGCACTTACTTTCATTGCTTCATAAGCTTTGTTATAATCAAAGCCTGTAATACCTTTTAAAATTGCATCGGCAATAATGGGCACAGCATGGTAGCCTGTCATACAATTGGTTTCGTTAAATTGTAATTCCCATACAGGCAGCAAGCCATATTGATCGTAAAAAGTTAAATAAGAATTGATGATTGCCGGAACTAATTCTGTTTGTGTAATTGTTAGTAATGGGTTAGCTGCTCTAAATGTATCCCATAAAGATTGAACAGTAAAGATTGATTTTCCTTTTTCTATATTTCCATTGGCACTTTTATAATTACCATATCTATCACTAAATCTATTGGGTGCTAAAAAAGTATGGTATAAAGCGGTATAGAAATTTTGTTTTAGTTCTATATCGTTGGTACGAATTTGTAATTTTCTTAATTCTCTTTCCCAAATATTTTCGGCATTTTGTTTAACTAAATCAAAGTTCCAACCGTTTATTTCATTTAAGCTTTCTAAAGCACCTTCAATATCTGCACTGCTTAAACCTACTTTCATTAAAATCTTTTCGCCCAAATTTGTTTCAAACTCTAACCATGCTTTAATGTCTTTTGCAGTATAATTGTTTGTGTCTATTTTTTCTTTGTTGGCAATAATTACAATATTTTTTACGGGCTTACTTACTCTTACTGCAAAAAATATTTTTTGATTGGGTGCCCAGCCTTTGCTAAAACGGTAGCCTACAAAAGTGGTATCATTAATTTTTTTAAAACTACATTCTGTAGTACGGTCGTAGTTAATAGCAAAACCTAAATCGAAACGAATGGCTGCGTTTTTGGATGCAGGAAAAGTATAACGATGAAAGCCACAACGAATGGTTGTTGTATGCTCGGCCCATACGTCAAAATCTTTTAAATGTACAGCATAATATCCTGGTTTGGCAGTTTCTTGCTTATGAGAGAATTTGCTAGTTATTTTTTCTGCCGATGCAATTCTATTTACAATAGGCAAAACAGAAATATCACATAAATCGCCAACACCTGTACCACTTAAATGGGTATGACTAAACCCTTGTATTACACTATCGCTATAATGGTAACCACTCACCCAATCCCAGCCATTGGTGCCATTATCTGGGCTTAATTGAACCATTGCAAAAGGTATTGTTGCACCAGGGTAAGTATGCCCATGACCGCCTGTGCCAATAAAGGGATTCACAAAATCTACTAACCGTTGTTGAGCATGGATAGTTATGGAGAAAAATAAAATTAAAAAAGATAGTAAAACTTTCATGAATTTATTTATTCTTTATAATTTATTAATTAAAAAATCAATTTAGTAGAAGCAGTTGTTCAAAAAATTGGTTGATGTTTTTCATCAACCAATTGTATATTTTAAAATAAAAAAGTTTACTTAAAATGGTAAATCATCAGCAACTGAATTCATATCTGATGTTGGTGTAAAATTTGTGTTTTGTTGTGGTGGCGTATTATTTTGAACGGCTGAAGTATTGTCTGAACTTCTTGTGCCTAATAACTGAATATTTTGAATTCTTAAAGTTAAAGAAGCACCATTTTTTCCATCTTGGGTTTGGTAAGTTCTAACATCAGGGTTTCCTTCTACATAAACTTGTGTGCCTTTTTTTAAATAAGGTTGAATAGCAGTTTTATCTGTCCAGTAAGCACATTCTACCCAAATGGTTCTATCTTTTTGGTTCCCTTGTGCATCTTTATACCTTTCGGTATGTGCCATGTTAAAGTTAATTACATTTTTGCCATTTACATTGTTTACGGTAGCATCTTTTCCAAGATTGCCAATTACTTGTAGCTTAATCATAACAGTTCGTTTTGGTAAATTGAGTTAATATAAAATTTAAGAACTGCCAAGATAGTTAATTAAGGTATAAACCAAGAAAGATTTATACTATTTTATCCACTTGAGAAAAATGATTGCAGTAAATTTATTTTATATAGATTGTAAGAAATCGTCTAATTCTGTTTCCGACTTAAATTTAACTTCTCTTGCTTTGCTACCTAAATTAGGCCCAACAATACCTGCACGTTCTAATTGGTCCATTAATCTTCCTGCACGGTTATATCCTAATTTCATTCTTCGTTGTATGAGAGAGGTTGAGCCAACCTGATTTTGTACAATTAGCTTAGCTGCATCTTCAAACAAAATATCTCTATCATCTGCATCAAATTCTTTTCCTGCTTCTTCTTTTTCATCTACATATTCTGGTAATAAAAATGCATCGGGGTAGCCAAGTTGTTTTCCAATAAATTCACATACATTTTCTACTTCAGGCGTATCCACAAAGGCACATTGCAAACGAGTAACATCTCCATTATAACTAATTAACATATCTCCTTTACCAATTAATTGCTCTGCACCACCAGTATCTAAAATAGTTCTGCTATCTATTTTAGAAGAAACTTTAAATGCAATACGAGCTGGAAAGTTTGCTTTAATGGTACCTGTAATAATGTTTACAGATGGGCGTTGTGTTGCTATAATTAAATGAATACCTATTGCTCTTGCCAATTGTGCCAAACGTGCAATTGGCATTTCTACTTCTTTGCCAGCAGTCATAATTAAATCGGCAAATTCATCAACTACTAAAACAATAAATGGTAAATATTGATGCCCTTTTTGTGGGTTTAATTTTCTATGAATAAATTTCTCGTTATACTCTCTAATATTTCTACAACCTGCTTCTTTTAATAAGTCGTACCTGTTATCCATTTCTATACACAAAGCATTTAAGGTATGTACTACTTTTTTAGTATCGGTAATAATACTTTCTTCTTCGCCAGGAAGTTTTGCCAAGAAATGTTTTTCTATAATTCGGTATAAACTAAGTTCTACTTTTTTAGGATCTACTAAAACAAATTTTAGTTGCGAAGGATGTTTTTTATACAGTAACGAAACTAAAACAGCATTTAAACCAACAGATTTACCCTGCCCTGTTGCACCTGCCATTAATAAATGTGGCATAGCAGTTAAATCAACAATAAAATTATCGTTATCTATTTTTTTACCAATTGCAATTGGTAAAGCATAATTATTATTTTGAAATTTATCGCTGTTTAGCAATGTTTTCATGCTAACAACAGTTTTGCGTACATTGGGTACCTCAATACCTACAGTGCCTTTGCCTGGTATTGGTGCAATAATACGAATGCCAAGTGCTGCAAGACTTAAAGCTATATCGTCTTCTAAATTTTTTATTCTGCTAATTCTTACACCTGGGGCTGGTACTATTTCGTATAAAGTAACTGTTGGGCCAACAGTGGCAGAAATACGCTGAATGGAAATATCGTAATTTTTAAGAGTAGCAATAATTTGATTTTTGTTTGTTTCCAGTTCGGTTGGGTCATGAATAATTTTTTCGCTACCATGTGTTTCTAATAAATCTAAACTAGGGTATTGATACTGTCTTAAATCTAAAGTGGGGTCATAATTAAAAGTTGCCAATTCATCGCTTCTTACTTCTAATGCAGAGTTTTCTTCTTGTTCATCAATATCCACTTCATCCAATTCTTCCTCTATTTTATTTGTTGTTTCAATTTCTTGTTCTTCAACACTATTATTTTCATCAGTTATTGGTTTTATTTCTAAACTTAAATCATGGTTACTGTTTTCTGCATTTGCAAACTTATCATTTACTGATAGCGGAGCTTCTGCCACTAAAACTTCGTTCAATTCAATTTCTGGTTTATCTACAATATCAAAAATTGGCAAATTATTTTCTTCCACATCTGGCATAATTACAGTTACTGCATTACCTTCTGTTTTTAATCTGTTATTGCTGGTTGGCTCTTTATTTATATTTTCTTTTAGTTCAAAATTTTGCAATTCTTCTTCATCATTACTATCAACAGTAAGTTTGTTTATTGTTTCATTATCTTGTGTTTCAGCAACATCTTCTGTAGGAATTTCTTTTTTAGGCTTTGGAGCAAAAATATTTTTAAAGAATTGCTCGGGGTATGTAAATGTTGGATTGAAACGCCAAATAAAATATGCAAAAACACTTAGTAGCAATATTGTGCCTGTTCCAATTTTTCCAATCCATTTAATTAACCAACTATTTAATAACTCTCCAACAGCACCACCCCAGCTAAACTCAGCTTTAGCTGCCATAAAAGTAAAGGCAACACTTAAAACTATTAAACCTGTAATTAAGTATTTAATATTTCTTTTAATTGAAAATATTTTTTTTCCGAAAAGTAGATTTACTCCTAATACAAAAAAGAAAGTGCAAAATAAAAACGATGCAATGCCAAAGCCTTTGTAAATAAAAACATGAGCAATATAAGCACCCAATAACCCTAATAAATTACTAACCTGAACATCAGATATTGAGAAAATTTTTACGCCAAATTTTTGTACTTTATCTTGATCTTCTTGCCAGGTAAATAAATAAGATGTAAAAGCAACAAATAAAAAAATAGTAAACAATAAACTAACAGCACCCATTATTTTAGTAGTACGTTCATCTTTTACAACTTCGGCTACTGTAACATCTGCAACCTTATCTGTTGTTAACTCTTCGGGGTTGGGAGTTTCAATATTTTTCTTTTTTAAACGATTGGCCATAATGTAGGCAAATTAAATATTGCCTAAGCTACAAATGCATCTACAGTTATAACAACCATGTGGATTACTTTTGGTTAAAAACTACATTAAATGCCCAAAGTGGATAACTTATGGAATTTTTTTATTGCAAAAAGGAAGAAGGAATACTAGTTAACTGAAAATATTTTTTCCATTTCCTCTATTTTTTCTTCGGCATTATAAAAGCTGGCAATTTTTCTGATTACTTCTTCAACCAATGCATCGGGGCAGCTTGCACCACTTGTTATTAAAATTTTTACTGGTGTAGTTTGTGGTAAATAATGCTGCACAGTTTTAATTTCTTTGGTTTTCCAGTTGCAATCAATCAGTTCTGATTTGCTGATAATTTTTGCAGCAGATTCAATAAAATAAGTTGGTAATTTTTGTTCACAAAGTTCCACTAAATGGGAAGTGTTTGATGAATTGTAGCCACCAATTACCAATGCCAAATCTGCAGGTGTATTTAACATACCAGATACAGCAGATTGATTATCGTTTGTGGCATAACAAAGCGTATCTCTTGTATCTGCAAAATGATTAGACACCGATTTAGCATCGAGGTTAAACTTTTTTATCATTACCATTTTTAAATAATCTGCAATGGCTTGTGTATCTGTAGCTAATTGTGTTGTTTGATTGATTACCCCAATTTTCAATAAATCTTTTTTAACATTAAAGTTTTGGCTGTATTTGCCTTCAAACTCAGTATAAAATTGTTCCTCATTTTTTTCTCCTGTAATATATTTTGCTAATTCTATTGTTTCATCCATATCGTTTACCACAACTGTTGGTGCCATTGATGCTGCATGAGAAAAAGTGGCTCTTGTTTCTTCATGCTTGGGTTTGCCATGCACAATAATGCTATAGCCTTTTCTGGCAATCTGCTCACCACGGTTCCACACTTTTTCTACAAATGGGCAAGTGGTATTAAACTTATCGGTACCTGCACCTTTTTTGTGTAGCATTTCTTCTATTTTTAAAGTAGTACCAAATGCAGGAATTAAAACAATATCTTCTTTATTTATATCTTCAAAAGGAATAAGCTGTTTGCCATAGGTATCTTGTAAAAATTGTACACCACGTTCTTTTAAATCTTTATTTACTTGTGGGTTATGTATCATTTCACTAAGTAAATAAATTTTTTTGCCTGGGTTTTCATCTATTGTTCTAAAAGCAATTTCAATTGCATTTTCTACACCATAACAAAAACCAAAATGACGAGCAAGATAAATTTGTAAGTTTCCAAAATCTAATAAGGTTGGGGTAAAGTCTTTTTTTAATTTATCTTCTTGTTTTCGTTTATTTTTTACAGCACTTATAAGGCTGCTTCTATAATTAGTAGGTACTTGAAATTGTTTCATAATTTATTTGAACTTGTGCAAATGTACGAAGTATGCTTAAAGCATTTAATTTAGCCTTTTATTTTAAAATTATCATATACAAAGCAGTTATGGCTTTTAATATCAACCATCTTTTAAGACCAAACATTGAAAAAATTGTAAACCAAAAAAATAATATTTCTAAAAACGAAATAAAAATTAGTTTACATAAAAATGAAAACAGCTTAGGTAGCCCTTTAAAAAAATGGTACAATAGATATCCTGATGATGAACAAAATAATTTAAAACAAGCTATTGCTGCTTTAAAAAATGTAACAACCGAAAATGTTTTTTTAGCCAATGGTACTAATGAAAGTATAGAAATTTTATACAAATGCTTTTGTGCCCCTGAAAAGGATAATGTTATTATTTGTCCACCAACTTATAGTCAATTCGAAAATTTTGCAGACATTTATAATATTGAAGTACGAAAAGCAGTACTACTAGAAAATTTTCAGTTGGATTTGATTACATTAGAAAATTTAGTAGATACACATACCAAAATTATTTGGCTCTGTTCGCCCAATAACCCAACAGGCAACAGTTTAAACTTAAACGATATTGAATTTGTTTTAAATAACTTTAATGGTTTGGTGGTAGTAGATGAAGCCTATATTAATTTTTCTGCACAAAAGTCTTTAACTGCTTTACTAAAAGAATATGACAACTTAATTATACTTCAAACCTTTAGTATTGCGTGGGGTTTGGCTGGTTTAAGGTTAGCCATCGCTCTATCTAACCCCAATACTATTACTATTTTAAACAAAGTTAAAAACACCAATACTATTAGCACAGTAAGTAAAGAAACAGCCTTAAAAGCTTTTGAAGAAATTGGGCAGGTGAACGATATGATAAAACTTTTGGTGGAAATGAGAATTGCTTTGGCAGATGTTTTTAAGCAAATTCCTTTTATTATTAAAGTACATGATAGCGATGCCAATTTTATTTTAATAGAAGTAGATAATGCCAGTAAGCTAACTGATTATTTGTTAAGTGTACAGATTGCTGTTAAAAATGTGAGTCATTTACCCAATTGCCATAACTGTATTAGAATAACTGTTGGAAATGAAAAAGAGAATACAGATTTAGTAGATGCCCTGAGTAATTACTTAGAAATGCATTATTAATATAGGAAACTATGTAGTTAATTACTAAAAAACAGTATTTTAATACATGCTAACTAACTATTTTTGCCGCCAATAAAAATTAGAATTTGAAAAAAATTTTGCAAAAAATTGCAGATTGGGAGCAGTGGAATTTTTATGTAATTTATACTCCATTGGTTTTTGTTTGGTTGTATTATTTTATAAGAACTGGTAAGTTTTGGTATTTTTCTAATGTAAATCCAAGTTTACAATTTTCGGGTTTAGAAGGCGAAACTAAAAAAGAAATGTTTGAGCAGTTGCCGTTACACACTTTTCCAACAACCATTTACATTAAGCCAGCTTGTAATTTTATGGAGGTGGTTCAACAAGTAAATAAAGCAGCTTTACATTATCCTGTTGCAGTAAAACCAGATATTGGCACAAAGGGTTTATGTTTTAGAAAAATAGAAAATGAAGAGCAGCTAAAACAATATCATGCAACAGTGCCTTTTGAGTACCTTGTACAATCTTTTATAGAATACCCTTTAGAATTAAGTGTGTTTTATATTCGTTACCCTAACAGCACAAAAGGCAAGATTACTGGCTTAATTGCAAAAGAATATTTACAAGTAAAAGGTAATGGTAAACAAACTTTATTAGAGTTAATTCAACAACACCCTAAAGCAAAATTTAGGTTAAATGAATTAACTGTTAAACATGCAGAACATTTACAAGATATTATTGAAAATAATGAACCTTATTTTTTAAGTATTACAGGCAATCATAACAGGGGTGCCACTTTTGTAAATTTATACCAAGAAATAGATCAGCAACTTACCAATGTTTTTGATGAAATAAGTAATTATACTAAACATTTTTACTACGGTAGATTTGATATTAAAACTACTAATCTAAAAGATTTAAAAGCAGGTAAAAATATTAGCATATTAGAGTTTAATGGCACCGGTGCAGAGCCAAATCATATTTATGATTGCAACATGAGTTACTTTAAAGCTTTAAAAACAATTGCTGCACATTGGGCAGATATGTATAATATTGGTAGAATAAATTACCATAAAGGCATACCCTATATTTCTTTTAAACAAGGAAGAAAATTTTTAGCTGACGCCTTTACAGCTTATGCTGTTTTAGAAGAATACGAAAAAATTTGCTAATTCATTTATCTTAAAAATTTCATAACTAATTTTAAACTATTATGACTTATTTGATTATTTTATCAATAGCATTTGGAATTAGTTTTTTGGGGCAAATTGTTTTAAGTAATATGAACATGGCAGCTACACAATTAAGTGTGCAGGAAGGCTTTAATAAGGCTTGGAAATTTGGTATTGGAGTTGCAATAGTTGAAATTATTTATTTAAGATTGGCTTTAACAGGCATGAGTTTGGTAACTCAGTATAAATATATTTTTAAATTATTGGGTTGGATTACAGTTGTGGTTTTTTTAATATTAGGTGTACTTGCTTTTATAAGTGCATATAAACAAGTGGTAGAAAAAAAAGGGCTTTTAATAAATAATAAAATTAATAGATTTTTGCTGGGTGTAACTATTAGTGCTTTAAACCCAGTTCAAATACCATTTTGGTTTTTATGGAGCACTCAACTTATTCAAAATAATGTATTACAAACCAACTTTCATCAGTTTAATTTCTTTTGTATTGGGGCTGGGTTAGGTACTTTAGCAGGTATTGGTGTTTATATACATGGTGGCAACTGGGCTATCAATAAAATGAAAACTAGTAATAAAACTTTAAACCTCATAATGGGTGTTGTGTTTTTTATAACAGCCATTATTCAGTTGTATAGAATGATTTATAAACCTTGGATTTAAGGTAAAGAAAAATAATGTTGCCCACTGTCAATATCTTTTTCTAATGCATTTAAAACAACCTGAAAATGTTTTTCATTTCCTAAAAAATCTGCATTAGAGGCATCTATAAAAATAGTTTTTATATTATGCTGCTTTATATAGCTTGTATAGGTTTCTTGCAAATTATATAAATATTCATCTTTAATTTGTTGCTCATACTCTCTGTTTCTTTTTTTTATATTTTCTTGTAGTTTTTGAACAGGTGCATGTAAGTATATTAATATATCTGGAAAAAGTAGTTGCTGATGAATGATATCAAACAACTTTTGATATAATCTAAACTCCTCTTCGGGTAAGGTAACTTTGGCAAAAAGCAAACATTTTGTAAACAAATAATCAGATACTGTTACTGTTTGAAATAAATCTTTCGTATGTACCATATCTTTCATTTGCTTATATCTTTCTGCCATAAAAAATAATTCAACCGGAAAAGCGTATTGTTTTGGGTTATCATAAAATTTTGACAAGAAAGGATTGTCTGCAAATTCTTCTAATATAATACGTGCATTAAAATGTTTTGCAAGTAAATGAGTAAGGGTAGTTTTACCAGCTCCAATATTTCCTTCAACAGTAATAAAATGATGCTTCATACAAGGCTTCAAATTTATAAGCCTAAAGCATGATAATAATTAAATCTTTTGCACATCTAAATCATCCTTACACTTAGTAAGTAATTCAGCTATGGTTATTTTTAATATAGGGTGCAATACTGTTGCAGCAATATCTGCCAGTGGTATTAATGCAAATTTTCTAAAAGGCAATGCAATATGTGGTACTTGCAGTAAATTAGTGTTGCTAGTATAGTTTTCAATCAGCAAAATATCAATATCTATTATTCTGGGGCCCATTTTTTCTTTCCTAACTCTGCCTAACATTTCTTCTATATTTAATAATGTTTGCATTAAGTTTTCAGGTTCTAAAAAAGTATGCAATTGTAATGCTTGGTTATAAAAGCTTGGTTGGTTGGTTAAGCCCCAAGCTGCAGTTTGGTAGATTGGGGAGTGATTAGATACGTTGCCACAATGCTTATCAACTAAGTGTTTAGCATGGTATAAATTTTCTTTTTTATTGCCAATATTGCTACCTGTAAGCAAATAAACTATATATTCTTTTTTAGCCTTATCCATTATGTTTATATAAAATGTACAAAAATAATTTTATCTTTTGTTTTAACACATTTAATTAAATAAAAATTTGAGGGATAAATTTTAGGCTAATAGATTGTTTTTATCTGCAAAAAATAAAAATAATCTAACTAATATAAATAAGTTTGCAACTTCAATAATAATATGCAATACAAATACAGTCAGCTAACAGCATTAATAGCCATTACAAAGGCAAGCTTATTGGCTATCATAAAAAATCCAGGTTCCATTTTTTTTAGTCTTGTTTTCCCGTTGGTTTTTATTTGGATTTTTGGATCGTTTGGTAATGGTGGGCTTAACAAAATAAATATTGCTTTCAGTAACCAGTCAGATACCAATAATGCTGTATTTGCAATTTTAAAAAATTTACCACAAATTAAAATAGCCACTTATAGTAATGAGGCTTTACAAAAAGCAGATTTAGAAAAAGGAAATTTAGCAGCTATTATTAAAATTGCTAGTAACGACACTGCCAATAAACACCAATACTTAATTAATGTAACAGCTACTAATGCTACAAGTGCAGAGGTTGCACAACTTATACCCATTTTAGAAAATATTTCTATAAAAATTAACCCGGATTTTAAAAACTATATTCAGATAGAAAAAAATATTTATTCCATAAGAGCCTATCGGCAAATAGATTTTATTTTACCAGGTCAAATAGGTTTTTCCATATTATTTTCTACCTTATTTGGCATAGCATTTACTTTTTACAATCTAAGAGAGCAATTAATATTAAAAAGGTTTTATGCATCTCCGGTAAATAAACTTAATATTCTTACTGGTATTGGTTTTAGTCGTTTGTTTTTTCAGTTAATAAATGTAGTTGTATTAATTATTGTAGGAAGATTTTGGCTAGGTTTTACATTAATAAATGGCTTGGTTACTTTTTTAGAAATGATTTTAATTACCTTTTTAATGCTTATTGTTTTAATGGGTGTAGGCTTAATAATATCTAGTGTAGTTAAAACAGATGCAACCATATCATTGCTTATTAATTTATTTGCTTTACCGCAAATGTTGTTAAGTGGCACTTTCTTTCCAATTACTGTTTTTCCTGATTGGATGCAGAATATTTGTTCAATTTTTCCTTTAACACATTTTAATACTGCTATGCGTAAAATATCTTTTGAAGGTTTAGGTTTAGTAAGTATATGGCAGCATATTGCAGTAATTGGTTTATGGGGTTTGGTAGTTTATATTTTAATTTATAAAATTTTTAAGTGGGAGTAAATTCATTATTCAAATTTTTATTATGCGTTTTATAAAATTGGCTTTAATAAGTTTTTTGCTTTTATTTATTGTTGTTACTGCAATTGGTTTATTATTACCCTCTACAGTTATAGTTTCTAGGGCTATTGATATAAATGCCCCTAAAGACAGTGTTTATAATAAAGTAAAAAACATATATGGTTGGAGAGAATGGATTGCAGGAATGGATAAGCCTGAAGTGAATATCACTTCGCCAACAGAAGCTAATTTATTTGGCACCAAAGTGAATATAACAAACATTAACGATACTGTTATTACCTCAACCTGGCTTGGTAGAAAAGGAAGCCTACAAGAAAGTGTTATACGAATAATTCATTACCAAAACACACCTCAAATAGTTGTTCAATGGCAGTTTACAGAATCTTTAAAATGGTATCCTTGGCAACGTTTTGGTAGTATGATGAATGAAGCAGTTACAGGCAAACAGTTAGAAAATAATTTAGCTGCTTTAAAAATGCTTGTAGAAAAAAAGTAGAAAAATGAGTAAACACTTTATTGTTTACTTTAATGATTAGTATTAATACTTAGTAGTTTCTTATTTTTTATTACATTTTCCTTGTAAGAATGGAAGGTTTTTTTTGATATTTTTACTATCCTTTCCAAAAGTTTATATATTTGTTATAGCTATGAGCGATAAAATAAAAGTAATTATAACAGATGACCATGCTTTGTTTAGACAAGGTGTAAAAGCAGCTTTAAGTTTTAGGCCAGATATAGAATTTTTAGGAGAAGCTGAAAATGGAATGCAACTTTTAAACATGCTTAAATTTTTGCAACCAGATGTGATTTTGTTGGATATTCAGATGCCAATTATGGATGGAATTGCTACATTACCTGAAGTAAAAAAAGTTTTACCCAATGTAAAAGTAATTATGCTAACCATGCATAATGAAATTACATTAATTACTAAGCTAATGAGTATTGGAGCCAATAGCTATTTAACCAAAGATTCAGAGAGTGATGTTATTTATGATGCCATAAAAACTTGTTACGAAAACGAATTCTTCTTTAACGAATTTACTAACCGAGCAATGTTATCTGAATTGAGAACCCAAACAGCAGCACCAGTAAAAAGTGATGAGAATGCAGAACTGAGTGATAAGGAACTGCAGGTTTTAAAGTTAATGTGCGATGAAAAAAGCACTAAAGAAATTGCAGACATTGTAGAAATTAGCCCAAGAACAGTTGAAGCTATTAGAGACAGATTAAAAATTAAAACAGGAGCTAAAAGTACTGCTGGCTTAATTTTATATGCTGTTAAACATGGCTTAATAGAAGCCTAAACTCTTCTTTCATAACTCAATCATTACAGTTGTTAACTGCAAAAGATTATATAGAGTATTACCATTTATCGCCTCATCCAGAAGGTGGGTTTTATAAAGAAAACTACCGCTCTAATTTAGTGCTAAAGCAGCATAGTTTGCCAGAAACATTTACAGGCAACAGAAATGTAAGCACAGCAATATTTTTTTTATTAGAACAAGGAAATTTTTCGGCATTTCATAAAATTATAAGCGATGAGTGTTGGCATTTTTATGCAGGGCAAACTTTAAAAGTGCATATAATTTACCCCAACGGAGTATTAGAAACAATATTATTAGGCAACAACACTATTTTGGGAGAGCAATTTCAATTTGTAGTGCCTGCCAATTGTTGGTTTGCTAGCGAACCTGCAGAAAGTACAACATTTAGTTTTGTTGGCTGTACCGTTGCTCCTGGTTTTGATTTTGATGATTTTGAATTAGCTAAAGCAGCACATTTAATGCAGCTTTATCCTGAACATGAAACTATAATTAAAAGGTTATGCAGATGCTAATGAATTTGGATTATTAGCTTTTCATATTTTCGTATTGTAAAGGCACACCAAAATTTCCATTATTACATAGAGCAATTACAGCTTGTAAATCATCTATTTTTTTAGCAGTAACTCTTATTATATTATCCATAATAGCAGGTTGAACTTTTAAGCCACTGTCTTTAATTGCTTTAACTATTTTTTTTGCATCCTCTTGTTTTAAACCATTTTTTACACTTACATTTTTCTTTACTACTTTACCACTTGGGTAAGCATCTTTACTAAAATCAAAAGCATTGCCATCTATACCTTGCTTCATTGCTCTGCTTATAAGTACATCTATTATTTGCTGTAATTTCATATCGCTGTCAGCCTCTAATAAAACTGTATAGTCTTTTTTATTTAATTCTATAACTACATGGCTATCTCTAAAATCAAACCTATTAGTTATTTCTTTTTTTACTACATTAATAGCATTGTCTAAGGTTTGAATATCTACTTTGCTGGCAATGTCAAAAGATGGCATACAATAAATTTTAGTATTAAAAAATAAACCACATAAACTACAAGTTTAAAAGTACTATAAGCCTGTAATTTATGTGGTATAAAAAAGTAATTATTAAATTATCCTACCACAGCAGCATATCCTGCACTATCTAATAAAGTATCTATATCTGAAATATTATTTACAGTAAGTTTTATTATCCAGCCTTCTCCATAAGGGTCGTTATTAACCAATTCCGGATTTTTTTCTAAAGCTTTATTCACTTCAGAAACAGTACCTGCAACGGGTAAAAATAAATCGCTAACAGTTTTTACGGCTTCAATTGTACCAAACACTTCGTTGGCTTGTAAACTATTGCCAACTGTATTTATATCTACATAAACAATATCACCCAATTCACTTTGTGCAAATTCAGTAATGCCAATGGTAGCAGTATTGCCATCAATACTAACCCATTCATGTTCTTTTGTATAACGTAGGTTTGAAGGAAAGTTCATAATTGTGAAAGTTTTATTTGTGCAAAGATTAGTTTTTTTACTATTAATTCAAATGAAATTAAATTAATTCAACATTTTTATTTTCATTCTTACATCTTTTATAGGCCTGTCGCCAGGTTTTGTTGGAACATGTGCAATTTTATCCAATACATTTAAGCCAGAAATCATTTCGCCAAAAACGGTATAATTCTGATCTAAAAAGGGTGTGCCCCCAATTCGTTTATAAATTTCTTTTTGTTGTTTGGTGTAACTAAAATTAGGAGCATTTGGTTTTATACGGGTTTCGTAAGTTTGATTAAGTTGAGTTGAATCTATTTTTTTTCCTTGAACTAAATAAAACTGACAGTTGCTACTTGCTTTTTCTGGATTACCATCTCTTGCTGCAGCTAAAACTCCTTTTTTATGAATTAGGTTAGCTCTAAATTCAGCAGGAATTCTATCTCCAGGGGCAGATCCTCCACCCAATACAGCTAAACTATCTGCCAGTTTGCTTGTTGGATCTCCACCTTGTATCATAAAATCTTTAATTACTCTATGAAATAATAAGCTATCGTAAAATCCTTGTTCTACTAATTTTATAAAATTATCTCGATGTAATGGAGTAGAATTGTATAAACGAACAATCATAGTTCCATAATCGGTTTTAATTTCTACCAAACGTTCCTTTGGCTTTGAGTTTATTGCTTTTTGAGCTACAACTTGTAGGCTAATGAAGGTTAATATTAATAGTGCTAATTTTTTCATTTTATTTAAGTGCAGTTTTTTAAAAACCCATTTGTTCAAAATAAAGTAATACATGATCTTTTAAAAAATTTTCTTGATCGGGTAAATTGTAATTAGGAATTTCTTTAAGTTGTTTAAAATGGGGCCAATTATCTTTATCTTTTTTTTCAAAAGCAAAATAACCACTTGGCTGTAATAAAGTACAAACAGCCACATGCATTAAATCTTGCTTTTGCTCTTTAGAAATTTTTTTTGAAGTAAGGCCTGTTTCTTGTAGCCCTATTAAAAATAATATAGATTCCATATCTGGCCTTTTGCCAAATCTTTCTACCAGTTTGGCTTCTAATGCCCACCAACGCTGTTGTAAATCATCTTGTATATACATTGGGCAAATGTATTAAATAAGCTTAAAAAAAATAATTAAAATTACGCTTAGGCTTTATGAATGATAGGTTAACATTATAATGTTTTAACAATAATGTTTTTAATAACTTCATCCAATTCTTTTGTACTTGCATCTAACATATCTAACAACTCTTTAGACTTTTTACTATCTTTTTCATTTTTTAATAGATTTACTAAACCCAAAATATTTGAAACAGGTTTGCGAACATAATGGCTTTGTTGCCATGCAATTTCATTTAGTATTTGTTCACTTTTTTTAATTTTATCTATATTAATAAAATTTACTGCTACGCCAATTACAATGTTGCTATCGTTTAAAACAGGTTTCATTATAAGCTTATACCAAATATTTTTACCTGTAGGAAAAATTTGTTCATTTTCCATTTCAGATTCCATTCCATTTAAGGCGTTCTTAAACATTGTACAAAAATTTTCTTCTGTACCTGGCAATAATGAATTTCTAAAATCATACCCTTCTTGTAAATTAATATTGTATAAAAGAGAGGATGCTTTTTTAGCTCCTAAATTGTAAGAAAGAACTTTCATTTCTTTATCTAAAAAATAAAATGATTCGTCGGAGCTATTTAATACCGCATGAAGCTTTTGAATAGTTGTTTTATGCCCTTCTTTTTCGTTATTATTTTCGGTTATATCATAACCAATTGCACCTATTTCATTCACAACATTATCTGCATTTGCAATTGCAAAAAAATTCCATTGTATATAGTTATGAATATTATTAGCTAATTTTTTCTTTAGCTCCACTTTTACTATTGTACTAGCATCTGTTATACATTTTTGCTTAGTTTCCTGGTAAAGATTTACACTTTCTTCATGAATTACATCTAAAAAATTTTCGATATTTTTATTTGTTGCACTGCTAGTAAACTGCTTTTTAAACATTGTATTACAATAAGTAAACTTATCTTGTAAATCAAAACTTATAATATAAATACTTGGTGTGTTTTCAAAAAAATTAATTAAAGAATGATGCATTTATTTTTAGAAAATTAAATTGTTTTAGCAATAATAGATTTGATAATATCATCTAATTCTTTAGCACTTACATCTAATAAATCTATTAAATCTTTTATGTTAGGGGCAATGTCTTTATCCTCTTTCAATAAATTTACTAACCCCAAAATATTGGATAAAGGCTTACGAACATTATGACTTTGTTGCCATGCTATTTTTTTCAACCTAAGTTCGGCATTTTTAATATCATCAATATTTAAAAAACTTAGAGCAACCCCCATAATATTATTCTTATCGTCGTACACAGGTTTACAGCTCATTTTATACCAAATAGATTTTCCATTAGAATAAGAAATCTTATCCTCAATATAATTTTCAACACCTTTTAATGCATTTGAAAATTGTTTGTAAAAATTTTCTTCGGTACCAGGTACTAATAGTTTAGGAAAATAAAAACCTTCTTGTAATTCAATATTATAATACAACATGGTTTTATACTTTGCACCACTATTAAAAGCAAGTACATTCATGTTCTTATCTAAATAGTAAAAAGATTCTACTGTGCTGTTTAATAGTGCAACTAATTTTTGTTGTGTAACTTTATGCTCTTCTTTAGCTTTTCTAACACTAGATGTAGAAACCCCAAATCCACCAAATTCAACTACTTCACCAGATTCATTAATAATAGAAAAAAAATTCCATTTTATATAATTAGGGGTGTTTATATTTATTATTTTATTATCCCTAAGCTCTACTTTAATTATACAGTTAGCTTTATCTATACATTGTTGCCTACTTTTATTAAAATCTTCAATACTATCTGGGTGAATGGAGTCAGTAAAATTTGCACCAAGGAAATGTATAAAAAATTGTTCAAAATGTTTTTGATAGTATTGATTTACATAAGTTAGTTTTCCATTTAAATCAAATCTTACAAAATAGAATGTTGGAGTATTCTCTAAAAAATTTATTAAGGATTTTTGCATTTCAATAAATCTTTCTTTGGTTATTAGGTTTTAAAGGTTCTCAAACTTAATATTCTATTTTTAAAAAACAAATTTTACTTTTTAAATGGTTAACTATTTATATGAAACAACTAAAAACATCAGCAATAGCTGAATTATTTCAAGTAAAATAAAATTTTGTACGTTTGCGGCAAATTAAATTTTATGCTTCAGGTAAATTATATAAGGCAGGAGAAAGAAAAAGTAAAAGAGAGATTGCAGGTAAGAAATTTTTCGAACGTAGAAATTGTAGATAGCATTATTGCTTTAGATGATACAAGAAAAAACATTCAGTTAAATTTTGATAATACCCAAGCAAAAATTAATGCTGCCAGTAAAGAAATTGGTAAATTAATGGCACAAGGAAACAAAGAAGAAGCAGAACAAATTAAACAAAATGTAGCACAATGGAAAACAGAAGTAACAAACTTAAACACTAACCTTATTAATATTGAAAAAGAGCTGCAAGATACTTTAATACAATTACCCAATTTACCTCATGAATCTGTACCTAAAGGAAAAACAGCAGAGGATAATGTAATAGTAAAAGAAGCAGGTAAAAAGCCTGTATTGCCTGCAAATGCTTTGCCACATTGGGATTTAATAAAACAATTTAATTTAGTTGATTTTGAAACAGGAGCAAAAATTACAGGAAGTGGTTTTCCTTTATACAAAGGCAAAGGTGCAAAGTTGCAAAGAGCTTTAGTGCAGTACTTTTTAGACTATAATACAAATGCTGGCTATACTGAATTTTTACCCCCATTTATGGTTAACGAAACTAGTGCATACAGTACTGGGCAATTACCAGATAAGGAAGGGCAAATGTATCATGCAACTGAAGATAATTTTTATTTAATACCCACTGCCGAAGTGCCTGTAACCAATATTTACAGAGATGTTATTTTAAAAGAAAGTGATTTACCCATTAAAATGACTGCCTACTCACCTTGTTTTAGAAGAGAGGCAGGTAGTTTTGGAAAAGAAGTGAGGGGCTTGAATAGGGTGCACCAATTTGAAAAAGTAGAAATTATTCAGATTGTTGAACCAGAAAAAAGCTATTCTGTTTTAGATGAAATGGTTGCACATGTAGAAGCCTTATTAACTAACTTGGAATTGCCATACAGAATTTTACGTTTATGTGGTGGCGATATGGGCTTTACATCTGCTCTTACATACGACTTTGAAGTGTGGAGTGCAGCACAACAACGTTGGCTTGAGGTAAGTAGTGTAAGCAATTTTGAAAATTTTCAAACTAACCGTATGAAATGCAGGTACAAAAATGCAGTTGGCAAAACTGTACTTGCTCATAGTTTAAATGGTAGTTCTTTGGCATTGCCAAGAATATATGCATCTCTATTAGAAAACAATCAAACAGATGCAGGAATAAGATTACCTAAAGCATTGCATAATTATTTTGGAGATGAAATAATTACTAAAAACTAAAGATGCTTGTTAATACAGAAACATATAAAAAAATTACAGAGGAATTAATTAACAAAGCAACACTTGTAGCTGTAAGTAAGGTAAAGCCTGTGGAAGCCATATTAGAATTATACCATTTGGGGCAAAGAGATTTTGGCGAAAATTATGTACAAGAATTAGTTGACAAACAAAGTAAATTGCCTACCAATATTAATTGGCATTTTATAGGGCATTTGCAAAGTAATAAAGTAAAATTTATTGCTCCTTTTGTTTACTTAATACATGGTGTAGATAGTATTAAACTATTAAAAGAAGTTAATAAACAAGCTGCAAAAAATAATAAAATTATCAAGTGTTTATTACAGGTACACATAGCACAAGAAACCACAAAATTTGGATTTGGATTAGATGAATTAAATGATTTATTTTTTTTAAGCGAATGTAAAAATGTTGAAGTAATTGGCTTGATGGGTATGGCATCTTTTAGCAATGATTTGAATTTAGTAAGAAAAGAATTTATACAACTACAACAACTTTTTAAAACATTACAAAAAAGTAACCCACAGTTTACTACCTTATCAATGGGTATGAGCGATGATTATAAAATTGCTTTGGAAGAGGGTAGCAATATGATAAGAATAGGAAGTTTGCTTTTTGGTAAAAGAGAGTATAATTAGTTATAATAAAGCTATATCAAGCGTTTGTGCTAAATTATGTAAATCTTTAACCACAGCTTCAATTACCGGTATTCCATTGTTCATTCTTTCTTCTTGCATTTCTCTTTCTGGGTCGCCGGGTATTAACACTTTTTCGTATCCATTGGCTGGTTTTGCATTTCTAAATCGTTCAATCCAGTTATCCATGTGCTGTTTAAAATCTGTTGCACTACGAAATGCATCAATTCTCATTGCTCCAAAAAAATGACCCAAGCCTTTACCAGGCATGTTTTGTGGCATAGCAATATATGCAGGAAAAGGAGGTGCCCAAGGGCCATAGCTTGCACCACTTAATACTGCAGAAAAAATATCTACAATACTTCCTAAAGCATAGCCTTTATGGCTGCCATGTTCTTTATCGCTACCTAGTGGTAATAAAGCTCCATCATTTTTTAAGATATGAGCATCTGTAGAGGGGTAACCATCTTTATCTTGAACCCAACCTAAAGGTGTATCTAAGTTTTTTCTTTGCAATATTTCAAGCTTACCATTGGCAGCAGTGGTTGTTGCAAAATCTGCTACAAAAGCAGGTTGTTTATTGGCAGGTATGGCAACAGCAATTGGGTTGGTGCCCAACATTTTTTCTATAGAAAAAGTGGGTGCTACCAATGCACTGGCATTGGTCATTGCAATACCAATCATATCATGCTCTAAAGCCATCATAGCATGATAACCTGCAATTCCAAAATGATTACTATTTTGTACAGCAACCCAACCTGTACCACATTCTTTTGCTTTATTAATGGCTAATTGCATTGCATAGGGAGCCACTACAAGGCCTAACCCTTTATCTCCATCTACTGTTGCAGTAGATGGGGTTTGGTGTATTATTGAAATGGCAGGGTTGGCATTAATTCTTTTAGCCTGCCAAAGTCTTACATAACCTACAAGCCTTGCTACGCCATGGCTGTCAATTCCTCTAATATCAGCATTTAATAATACTTTTGTTGCAATGGTTGCATCATTTGCTGAGCAGCCAATTTTTAAAAAAACCTGTTCGGTAAAATGAAATAATTGTTTATACTGAAATATTTGAAACATAATATTTAAAACAAAAATTATAAAAATAAATTAGGCTGATTACCATGAAGTGGTTTTTTTCCTAAGTGTTCGTAAGCTTTTAAAGTTACCTCTCTACCTCTTGGTGTTCTTTGTAAAAAACCCTCTTGTATTAAGAATGGTTCATATACTTCTTCAATTGTTCCAGGCTCTTCGCCTACTGCAGTTGCAATGGTAGTAATACCTACAGGGCCACCTTTAAATTTTTCTATTATAGCTTGTAAAATTCTGTTGTCCATTTCATCTAAGCCATGTTCATCTACATTCAAGGCTTTTAAAGCATGTTGTGTAATGCCAATATCAATTTTACCATCATTTAAAACCTGTGCAAAATCTCTTACTCTTCTTAATAAGCCATTGGCAATACGTGGTGTACCTCTGCTTCTTCTTGCAATTTCTGCTGCAGCATCTTTAGAAATTTGGGTTTGTAAAATTGCACTACTTCTTTCAATAATTTTTTTCAGGACTTCTGCATTATAATATTCTAATCTGCTTTTTATTCCAAATCTGCTGAGTAATGGTGCTGTTAATAAACCACTTCTTGTTGTTGCACCTACTAAAGTAAATGGGTTTAGGTTTAATTGAATACTTCTTGCATTTGGTCCACTATCTATCATTATATCAATTCTAAAATCTTCCATAGCAGCATATAAATATTCTTCAACAACAGTACTTAATCTATGAATTTCATCAATAAATAAAACATCGTTTGGTTGTAAATTGGTTAATAAGCCTGCGAGGTCGCCAGGTTTTTCTATAACTGGCCCACTAGTTTCTTTTATATTTACACCTAATTCATTAGCAACAATTCTGCTTAATGTTGTTTTACCTAACCCTGGTGGTCCGTGAAATAAAATATGGTCTAATGCTTCGCCACGAATTTTGGCAGCTTTAATAAAAATGATTAAATTTTCTATTAGTTGAGGTTGTCCACTAAAGTCATCAATAATGGTGGGCCTAATACTGTTTTCGAATTCACGTTCAGCCGCCGAAAGTTGCTCCCCTTCTTTATTCAAATTAGGATTACTCATATTATTTCAAAACTACAACAATGAAAGGGTATGTAAAAATTAAAACGTAATTAATTGTATAAGCAATGTATATTTTACAGTACAAACCAATAACCAAAAAGTTGGCAAACTATACCTACCACAATACCAATATACATTTCTGCATCGGTGTGATTGCCAGCAATAAAACGGCTACTTGCAACCATGCCAGTAAGCATAATAGCTACACAAATAGGAATACTTAAGTTAATTTGATAATAATTTGAAATTAAAATAATAGCCATTAATGCACCACCCATGGCTATGCCATGCAAACTAATTTTTATGTAATTATTTATTACTACACCTACCGAAGTGGAGATAAATATACCAAAGAAAAAAAACTTTAATGCAATAGGCTGATCTGTAAAATTTCTGCTTAGGTAATACATCCACCAATAGAAAAACATGGTGATAAAAAAAGGTATTATTCTTTCTTTTTGTGTACGTAAGAAAACGTTATCGATGAACTTTAAACGCCACAACAAAAAAACAGATAAAGCTGGGAAAAAAGCTGTCATCCAAAATACACTAAATATTCTTAAACCTAATAGTTTTTGTGTAATTCCAGGAAACTCGAATGGGAAGTAAATGGTTAAAAACCAAAAAATATAAGTTGGTATAAATAATGGATGAAAAATATAGCTGATTGCTTTTGCTACTATAAGTACAATACTATTGTTTGCTTGTTGATAGGTTTGTTGCTGAATTGCCACGGTAAAAAATTTTATAATTCTTTTCTTAATCTAGCTACGGGTATGTTTAATTGTTCTCGGTATTTTGCCACTGTTCTTCTTGCAATATTATAGCCTTTCTCGTTCAACAAGTCTGTAAGAACTTCGTCTGCCAAAGGTTTATTTTTATCTTCGGCATTAATAATATCGCTCAATATTTTTTTAACTTCTCTTGTACTTACTTCTTCACCAGAATCTGTACTTAGACTTTCGCTAAAGAAAAATTTTAATCTGTAATTACCAAATTCTGTTTGTACAAACTTGCTATTGGCAACACGGCTTACAGTGCTAATATCTTGTAAGGTTACTTCTGCAATATCTTTTAAAATCATTGGTTTTAATTCTGTTTCATCGCCTGTAAGAAAAAAGTTTTCTTGATGTTTCATAATGGCATACATGGTGTTAAATAATGTTCTTTGCCTTTGCTGAATCATTTCAATAAACCATTTTGCACTATCTATTTTTTGTTTAATAAATAATACTGCTTCTTTTTGTTTTTTATCTTTTTTACTTCCTTTTTCATAGTCCTTCAGCATATCTCTGTAACCTTCACTAATTCTTAAATCTGGTGCATTTTTATTGTTTAAGGTAAGTTCTAAAATGCCAGCATTATTCAAAATAAAAAAGTCTGGTACTATATAATTTTCTGCTTTGTTTATTTCGCCAATATTGCCACCTGGTTTTGGATTTAGTTTTACAATTTGTTGAATAGCTTCTTTAAGTTCCACTTCATTAATGCCTAACCCTTTTTGAATTTTATCGAAATGCTTTTTAGTAAATTCATCAAAATATTTTTGTAAAATTTTGATGGCAATTTTTACATAGTCATCTTCGGTTATTTCCCTTTTTAATTGCAATAACAAACATTCTTGTAAATCTTTTGCAGCAATTCCTGGGGGGTCAAACTGTTGTATTTGGGTTATTAGTTCAGCAACTTCTTGTTCATTTGTTATTATGTTTTGTCTAAAAGCAAGGTCATCTACAATGCTGCTTAACTCTCTTCTTAAGTATCCATCATCATCTAAACTGCCTACAATTTGTTCTGCCACTTTATACATTCTATCATCCAATTGTAACAAGCCAAGTTGATTAACTAATAATTCATAAAAGCTTTGTTCGTTCTTAATTGGTATTATTTTATTTTCTTCTGTGTCGCCATAGTTTTCATCTCTTGTTTTATAATCTGCAATATCATCATCGCTATCACTTACATATTCACTAATGTCTATGTTTTCATATTCATCTTCGCTGCCATCTAAAACTTCCTCCTCATTATTGCTTTCAAATTCATCTTTAAATTCATCGTTATAGTCGTTATCATATGCATCATCAACTTGTTCTAAAGCAGGATTTTCTTCTAACTCTTCTTTAATTCTATCTTCTAAATTTGCAGTAGGCACTTGCAACAATTTCATTAACTGAATTTGTTGAGGGGATAATTTTTGTAATAATTTTTGCTGTAAAGACTGGCTTAAACTCATTGTAAATAACTTTTATAAATATATCCTTTTCATTGGCTGTAAAGTTAATTGTAAACTATACTATGAAAGCCATTTTTTGTAATTGTTTTTTTGAAAAAAAATGGTTTAATTGTCCTTTCAAATAAAGTTTATCTTCACACTTTAAAATTATTTACTAATGCTTACTAAAGCAACTATTGAAAAATTTTTCATTGCAGAAAAACAAATTGGATTTTTTTTATTAATTGTTGGTCTTATTGCTTTAACAATTGCAGTATATGCCTTATTTTATTTGAAGTTACAAGAATTGAAATGGCCTACCATTATAATTTGCCTACTAAGTATTGTTATGCTATTTGTAGGCTATCAACAAGTTGCCAATGCTACTAAAAGTAGAATTAGTATTATTTATGCTTTTGATATGAATCCTGAATTAATTAAAACACAAGAATTGCCAAGAGTTGAAAAAAAAATAATAACTATTCAGGTATTAAAGTATATTTCTGTTTTAGTTTTCTTGGCTATGTTGTGGTTTGTTTTTTTTAAAAAAGATAAACTACTAAACTCAACTTCTAATGCTGTTCTTATTAGCTTTGCTTTACTTTTTCTATTGTTTTTTTCCATGTTTATTTTTCAAGAAATAAGCACCAAAAAATATGCTCAACAAATTAAATCTTTTGTTAGTTAATAATTTATGAAATACCATGTTCCCTATAATTTTATTTTAAACTATTTATACCCTTTGAGGCCAACCATTAAAAAAATGCTTGGTGGATATACATTACAGCTTAATAAGAAAATATTTTTTTTCTTAAGAGAGTCAGATACAAGCCCTGAGTTTAATGGTGTTTTTGTTGCATGTATTGCAGAGTTTTTTGAAGAACTGCAAGCAGAAATTCATACCAGTAAAATGGAGTTTGATTTAGATGGCAGTAAAAATAGTTGGATTTTTATTAGTGAAGATTTACCCGATTTTGAACAAAAAGTTTTAATTGCATGTAATCTTATAAAAGATGGTGATGTAAGAATGGGGAAAATTTAACTTCTTTTAAAACTATTTTAATTCAACCCATTCACTAATGTTATTGCCACGGCTAACAGTGCTTACAAATACTCTTCTCTTTTGCTCAAACCATTTGTCAGGCTCAATTTTATTAGAATCTCCTAAAACAATATACTGCTCTAATCTTGCATTTTCTAAATAGGGTTCTTTCTGCTCATCAATACTAAAAACGGCAAACCCTTTTATGTTGGTATTGTTTGCAATTGTAACATAAAAGTGGTTATTTGTTGTTTTTTCTACCAATGGCATAATAGGCATTAAACTATCTATCCAAGGCATGGGAGGTGGTATTGCTGCATAAGCATAGTAATTATTTTTTAAAGAATCATTCCAGCCATTAGGATTGTTTTCAAAACTTTTACTACTAAAAAAAATACTTCCTTGTGTAGTGCTATACTGCCTTAAATGTTTTATTTGTGTTGGCAACTCGTTTTTATTTCTCCATCCTGCATTGGTACCTGCTCTATATATACCATGTCCTATATACAAATGCTTATTATAGGTGTATTTGTTCCACCAGTTTAACAAGGTGTCATAGTCGCAAAGTTTATGCCCTCTCTCCCAATAAAGTTGTGGTGTAACATAATCTATCCAACCTTCTTTTAACCAAAGTAAAATATCGGCATACAAATCATCGTAATTACTAATTCCTGCTTTAGTGTGGCTACCTAAACTATCTCTACTAAAATTTCTCCAAACGCCAAAAGGGCTAATACCAAATTTTACATAAGGTTTAATAGACTTAATTGCATTATGTAATTGTTTAATTATACTATCACAATTGCTCCTTCTCCAATCTTCTTTTTTTAAACCATTTCCATACATTTCAAAACTCTCTTTATCGTTAAATTCGTTATTGTTTTTATCGGGATAAGGATAAAAGTAATCATCCATGTGTATAGCATCAATATTGTATCTTGCCACAATATCTTCTACAATTTTGGTTACATAATTTCTAACTTCGGGTAGCCCAGGATTAAAAATTTTTTGATGATTATAGGTAACAAACCAATCTGGTTTTATTTTAGTAATATTAGTTGAAGCAACAGAAGATGATTGAGTACTAAAAACGGCTCTATATGGGTTTATCCAAGCATGAAACTCCATTCCACGCTTGTGTGTTTCAGTAATCATAAACTCTAAAGGATCGTATAAAGGATTTGGTGCTAAGCCTTGCGTGCCTGTTAAAAACTCACTCCAAGGTTCGTAAGGAGAAGAAAAAAGTGCATCTGCAGCAGGACGTATTTGTACAATCATTGTATTCATTCCGTTACGCTGGTGCATATTTAACAACTTAATAAATTCATCTTTTTGTTGTTGAGTTGTAAGATTTTTAGCACTTGGCCAATCTATATTAACTACACTTGCTACCCAAACTCCTCTAAATTCAAATACGGGTTGAGTATGTAACTTACTTAGCAAAATATGCAATAGCAGAAATATGATTAGCAAACCTTTTTGCATGAATTTGTTTTTAAACAAGCCGAAGATAATTACTGTTATGCAAATAAAAATTTGAATAAAAAATTTAACAACTCTTCTTAATTTTTTTAGGAGGATAAATAATTTTATAATTTGTGCTTACAACATAATACTTTTACTTTAATATTAAAACTTTTAGTAAATAACCATGAGTGTTTTTGAAGTATATGGAGGACAGAAACTTGAAGGAGCAATAACCCCACAAGGTGCCAAAAATGAAGCCCTACAAGTAATTAGTGCAGTTTTATTATCCAGTGAAACCGTAACCATCCATAATATTCCAGATATTTTAGATGTAAATCTTTTAATAGAGTTATTGCATGAAATGAAGGTTGAGATTACTAAATTAAGTAGGCATAGTTACTCCTTTACAGCAAATAACTTAGATGAAAATTATTTAACTAGTGAAGAATTTAGTAAAAAAGCAGGGAGATTACGAGGCAGTGTAATGCTTGCTGGACCAATGCTTGCAAGGTTTAAGAATGCCTATATTCATAAACCTGGTGGAGATAAAATTGGAAGAAGAAGATTGGATACACACATTATAGGATTTGAAAAATTAGGTGTAAAGTTTGATTATAATACAAATACTAGTTGCTTTCAACTATCTACCCAAAAACTTACTGCAACCGATATGTTGTTAGATGAGCCAAGTGTTACCGGAACTGCAAATATTATAATGGCTGCAGTGCTGGCAGAAGGTGTTACAACAATTTACAATGCAGCTTGCGAACCTTATATACAACAGCTATGCAAAATGTTGATCAATATGGGTGCAAAAATTGAAGGTGTAGGAAGTAATTTATTAAAAATTTATGGTGTAAATAAATTATCCGGAACAGAGCATACCATTTTACCAGATATGATTGAAACTGGCAGCTTTATTGGCCTTGCTGCTATGACACAAAGTGAATTAACTATTAAAAATGCTGGCGTTAACCATTTAGGAATTATACCAGAAAAATTTAGACAATTAGGTATTAAACTTGAAATAAGAGAAGATGATATTTATATTCCTGCACAAGATAATTACGAAATAACCTCACATTTAGATGGTGGTATTTTAACCATTTATGACCATCCATGGCCTGGTTTTACACCAGATTTATTGAGTATTGTTTTAGTAGTTGCCACACAAGCAATAGGTAGTGTATTGGTACACCAAAAAATGTTTGAAAGCAGATTGTTTTTTGTAGATAAATTAATTGATATGGGTGCACAAATTATTTTATGCGATCCACACCGAGCTACAGTTATTGGATTAGGAAGAAGAAATAAACTGCGTGGTATAACAATGAGCAGTCCAGATATTAGAGCAGGACAAGCATTACTAATTGCAGCTTTAAGTGCAGAGGGAAAAAGTATTATTCAAAACATAGAACAAATAGATAGAGGATACCAATTTATTGATGAAAGATTGAGAAGCATTGGAGCTAATATTATTAGAAAATAACTACTACACTTTTTAATTAAGCATATAATAATACTAATAAATATCTTTGCAACATTAATCATCCTGTTGTAAAACAGTAAAATTGTATGATATGAAAAAAAATGGTTTTGATAAATTTATCAATAAGGAACCTAAAGCTGCCGCTAAAAAAGAGGCATTTCGTCAAGAAAAAAGAAGAGCAAAAGCAGCAGCCAATGCATTAGGAGAAGAGATGAGAAGGAAAAAACAAGATGCATTAAATAATAAGTTGGATGTAAAAGATAAATTCTCTACAGCAAAAAAGAATATAAAGCCAACCAATAAAAAACAACCAACAACTTACAACAAATTTTCTACAACCAATAAAAAAGACATAGGCAGCAAAGTTCAAAACACTACTTCAAAATATCAGCCATCTGCCAATATGCCTTTAAATAAATTTATTGCTCATGCAGGTATTTGCGGAAGAAGAGAAGCTGCAGAGTTAGTAAAAAAAGGAGAAATTACTGTAAACAATGAAATAATTTTTGAGCCAGGCTTTAAAGTAAATGGAGATGAAACTATAAAATTTAAAAACAAACGTATTTTTATACAGCAGAATCTTGTATATATTTTACTCAATAAACCAAAAGATTATATTACTACTGTTAAGGACCCACAAGGCAGAAAAACGGTTTTTGATTTAATAAAAAATGCTGCCCCAGAAAGGGTATATCCTGTGGGCAGATTAGACAGAAATACAACTGGTGTTTTATTACTTACTAACGATGGGGATTTAGCACAAAAACTTAGCCACCCATCTTACCAAATAAAGAAAATTTATGAGGTAAAGCTTGATAAGCCTGTACTTAAAAAAGATATGGAAGCTATTGCAAATGGTATTACACTAGAAGATGGCTTTATACAAGCAGATAGTATTGCTTATGCCGATGATAAAGATAAAAGCATTATTGGAATTGAAATACATAGCGGCAAAAATAGAATTGTAAGAAGAATTTTTGAGAGTTTAGGCTATGATGTAAGAAATTTAGATAGAGTTATGTTTGCCAACCTAACTAAAAAAAATGTAGATAGAGGCAAGTGGCGTATGCTTAGTGAAAAAGAAATAAGGTTACTGAAATTTATGAATAAAAGTTTTATGAAAAACAATAAAAGCAAAGCATCTGCAGAGTAGCTATGGTTAAATATGAAATAATAGAAGAGAACGATTTTTTTATTGCTATAAATAAACCATCAGGCTTATTAAGCGTACCAGATAGAAAACAATCGGAACCTAGTTTAAAGGATTTTTTGCTACAGAAATATTCTTCAATTTATACAGTACATAGGTTAGATAAAGACACTAGTGGAGTAATTGTTTTTGCTAAAGATGCAGATACCCACAAACAACTATCTCTGCTATTTGAAGGCAGAGATGTTGAAAAATTTTATCTTGGCTTGGTACATGGTAGTTTGTTACATCATAATGGTAGTATTGATGCTCCCATTATGATACATCCTGCTAATAATGCAACTATGATTATTCACCAAAAAGGAAAACCCTCTTATACAGATTATACTTTATTAGAACAGTTTAAGAACTATTCTTGGGTTCAATTTCAAATTCATACAGGAAGAACTCATCAAATAAGAATTCACTCTAAATACATGGGCAATAGTATTGCTTGTGATGCTATTTACGGAGATAATAAACCTATTTTACTTTCTTCTTTAAAAAAGAAATTTAAACTTTCTAAAAAAGAAGACGAGGAGAAGCCATTATTAAATAGGTTGGCTTTACATTCAGCATTATTAAAGTTTACCTTTCATCAACAAGCCTATCATATAGAAGCACCATTGCCAAAAGATTTAAGAGCTTTACTGCAACAGCTAAGAAAAAATAATTAAAAAATGTTTGAATATAGGTGGTGGAATATTTTATAACTTTTTTAATATTAATATAGTTTATTTTTGAGAATTAAAATTAATGGTATGCGTTTGCTATTCTTATTTTTTATCTTATTGTTTATAAATAATAACCTTAATGCTCAATGTGCCACTTTTAAGCTTGCTAGAAATGGAGACACTTTAAATTGTGTAGATAAGGCAGGCAATAAAAGAGGAAAATGGATTATTAAAGTGGACCCATTAAGAGGTAACCCAGGTTATGAAGAAGAAGGAATTTTTGCAGACAATAGAAAAGAAGGCATTTGGCGAAGATATAATTTGATGGGTGATTTGATTGCAATTCAAAGTTACAAATGGGGGAATTTAGATGGGGTTTCGCAATATTTTACTATTTCAGGTATAGAAAGAGAAGAAAGCTGGAAGGCAATGAATCCATTAAATGCTTATGATACTTTTTTAGTAGAAGATATAAATGATGAAAATAAATACCAGCAAGTAATATTACCCAATGATGGTAAAAGTTTAAAAAATGGCCGTTGGACATGGTATAGGCCTGGAGGCATGGGTATTATTAAAACAGAATTATGGTCTCTAAATAAGTTAGTGGTTCCTAAAACAGAAACACAAAATACTAACGAGGAAGAAATAAAAAAACCTGAACAGCCTAAACCAAAACCTAAAGAAGTAAACGACTACGAAAAGAAAAACAAGAACAAAAAATCGGTTAAGGTTAGAGACGGAAAAACTGGTTAATATTCTTATCTAAACTTAATTAGGGAGCTTAAAGAATTACGTAAGTTTTTATACATCATCATATCCACTTTAATTTTACCAACAGCAATAGGGCTTTCTATTCTTAAAGGTATATGGTTAGCATCATCGCTTACCCAAACAGTCATTTTTTCTCCTCCTTCAAATATGGTTCCTTTAATTAATAATGGCTTAAATTTTATTGCTTTAAACTTTCCATATCGGGTTTTGATAGTTTCTTTACCATAATATTTTATATAAAGGTTGTGTATTTCATTATCTAAAAACATGGTAAATGGTATTTTATCGCCAATTTTATATTTATTAAAATCTATGTTTCTAGAATAATAAATTGAGCTTAAAACATCTTGTACACAATTTGGTACTTTATATACTCCTTTATTGGTAATTGCCGAATTTGTTTGTTGATTAAATGTAACATTTTCGTAAAACTTATATCCACCTTCATCTACATTTCTAATAAATTTTAAAGGTAATAAGGTAGTGGTATCAATAAAAGATTCATATCGGTCTCTTACTTTAAAAATCCAATCGTAGCTAGAGTTTGAAGTACCTAGCCCTACAATATGAAAAACAGGAGTGTTGTTTAAAGTTTCTTTAGTTACTGTAAAACTTGCAGTACCAGCATCTAAATAAATACCTAAGGCATTGTAAAATATTTTATAGGTAATATTTTCACCATCTACAAAAGTGGTATTTCTAATATTACAAAAATCATCATCGGCAGATGTTAGTGTAAGCCAAGAACCTACTGCAATAAAAAGAGATAATACTTTTTTTTTCATATTATTTATTTCTTAAATAGTCGTACACCTAATATAAACAAGCTTCCTGCAATAGCCGGAATAACTCTGTTGATTATCCATATAATGGCAGCAGTAAAAACTATGCCAATAATATTGCTACTTAGCAGCCCAAATAACTGTTTACTTGTTTCGCCTCTTAGCCCTAACTCTGCAATTGGTATAGATGGAATAACAGCAAGTACTAAAAATAATACACAAACCATCCATGCCAGCTTATACCAAACAACTTCTACATTAAACAATTGTAGTAACAATAAATACTGCACAACAAATACAACGTATCTGAAAAAAGAAAGTAGTAAAATTTTTGTTAATTCCTTATAATGAAAATCTTCTAACTTTTGAATGTAGAAACTATACTTGGCTACAAATGGAATTTTCTCTACTAATTTAGTAAGCCAGGATAATTGAAAATATAAAACTAAAAAAACCAGTGTCCAAAATCCTAATGATATCAACATGGCATCTAACCAAAACTTACTTAAACCTTGTACATGATGTGTTTCATCTAATATTTTAAACTTAACGTATAGTAAACCAATTAAGCCCATCACTAAAGTTATGATTATTTGACTCATACTTCCTACAATGGATAAGGCAATGGCTCTTAACCTATTTCCTTCATTTAAATAAATTACTCTGCCTACATATTCGCCTACGCCATTAAAAGTATTTAATGCAATTGCCTGCCCTGTAAAAATGGCTCTAAAGGCTCTAAAGAAGAAAACGTTTTG